>Ga0164290_1000580_pt1 | contig 108201 bp, 83 predicted proteins | sample Micstemetagenome_FD_108782 | JGI IMG/M metagenome (GOLD analysis project Ga0164290, IMG submission 108782) | Contaminated culture microbial community from soil near Moab, Utah, USA - Microcoleus steenstrupii SON62 (Illumina Assembly) | ecosystem: Environmental > Terrestrial > Soil > Soil crust...
ATCTTTTGCCAGGATAAGATTATTTACCGGGATCGTCAGCTTACCCAGCGGTGAATCCGACGTGGCGTAACGAACACGGTAGTTTTCGCTGCGGGTATCATCTTCGCTCCAAAGAAAATAGTACCGGCCATTGCGGAACAACACATGCGTGCCTTCACGAAAACTTGCATCGACATTAAATGTTTTCAGCGTATCTGGCTTGATAGACACCATGTCATCATTTAACTCTGCACCGGCCATAAAACCATTGCCCCAATACAAATAGCTTTTGCCGGTTTGCGGGTCGGTAAAAACATCTGGATCGATAACCTGACCGCCTTTTACACCTTCAGGCTTTTGCTCAACGAGGGCTTTGCCAATGTCGGTGAACGGACCGGTTGGATGATCTGCCACGGCTACACCAATCTTTTGCGCTGCCGTGAAGTAGTAAAAGTATTTGTACTGTCCGCCATTCTTTTTTTCAATGATACAGGGTGCCCATGCATTCCTTTTTGCCCAAGCAACATCCCTATTCAGGTCAAGGATCAGGCCTTCATCTTTCCAGTTCACCAGGTCGGTGGACGAAAACGCTTTGAAATAAGTACCTGACCAATTGGTAAAGCCATCTGAGGTTGGATAGATATAATATTTACCCGTTTTCTCAGCATAAATAATATCAGGATCAGCGTAAAAACCATTCAGTACGGGGTTAGCAAATTCTTCTACCGAAAGGGCATAATTCTGCTCCCCTCTTCCGCTTATGCTAACTGTATAGTTGACTGGCCCTTTTGAAAAGTTTCTATTTTTTGAACGAACCTTCACACCGTTGAACGACAGAAATTGCGGGTCAAAAGAAGCCAAAGTCGTTCCCGGCTTTACCGGGATGAAGACACGTTTGTTTGCGGTATCAAATGCCAGGTTGATCTTCTTTACGGCCTTTGCTTGCGGCGATAAAATCACATCGTCAAACTGAAGCCATTTTGAGACAAGCCTTTCTGTCTCTTCGGCTGTGATGGGCATAACTGTTCCATGTCTTGGGTGGAAGTTCATATTGATTTCATCATCAATAACGGTGAACTTTTCCAGGTCTTTTGTCTTTGTGAACTGGTATTTTCCTTTTGTATACACATCATACATCAGGATGTAGCCATCTCCGTTATTCAATGGGAATACACCAGAACCTTCCACGGGATCGGCCGTTTGTTGAACATACTTATCCCGCAACGCGTAGCCTTCCGTCAGCTTGTTCGACACAGCGATCTTAATCCCATTGCCCTGCCCTTCCGTTTTGAAAAAAAGATAGAATTTACCGGCTCTTTCCACGATGTCGCCATCAATACAAGATCCGTTTGTAGGACTGAAGAAGACCTGTTTTGGCTCGCTTTCTAAATCGGTAAAATCAGCGTTGGCATAGGCATAATAAATCTTGTCAGGATCCTTTCCATGCTTCATGGAAAAATAGATCATGTATTTTTTTGCTCTGGCATCGTAAATGGTTTGCGGTGCCCACACACGAAGCAAACTATCATGTCCGGCAAACCTCTTTTGAATATTCACAGCACTGGAAGTCCAATTGATAAGGTCTGAAGATTTCAACAGCACCATGCCCCTGTTTGAGCTCCATCCCTTTGCAGACACCATATCGGTAACAACCATGTAAAAGGTTTTCCCATCAGCACCACGCAGGATGTGCGGATCACGAACGCCACCAGTTTCGCTTATTTTTTCCGATGGAATGATGGGCTGATTGTTGTTCAGTGCCCGGTACGTATATCCATCGTTGCTAATGGCAAAGCGAATGGCTTCTTCCGCTTTGCTGTTGCCGGTAAAGTAGGCGAACAAATAAGCAGTGAATTTTTGTTTTGCCAACTGCTTTTGCGCAACGGCGTTATTCAGTATAGAAAGAAGGAGGAGAACAGAGAACGTGTGTTTAGCAATCATGTTTTTATCTATTAACGAAGGTCCAGTGCATGATCAGCCGGCAGATCCTCACCGCTCCATACTTTCACTGCCGTCCATGGTGCAGCGGGAGCAGACCAGAACTCATCGGATTCCGATAATCCCAGTGGTAAAAAAATTGTGGCGCAGAGATACAGGCTTCCGGTGTTGATATAAAAATCTGCAAGGTCTGGCTGGGCCCCGTAAAGGCCGATATTCAACCATCCATCTTTTGTGAATGTTTGCGGCGACTCCATTGTTTTTTTAAGAACCGCCGTCAATGCACTGCGCACCTGTGCTGGCTGTAATGATGCAGGCAATTGCTTGCGGAGACTCATATCTGCGAGGTGATGAAAGGCACCACCGCGGTAGGTGATGGACCGGCCGGTGATTGGAAACGTGCCATCGGTGTTGATCAAACGTTCCTGCAATTCTGCATAACGTTTGCTGATTTTATCAAGCCGTGGCGCAAACCATTGATAGGACTGGCCCTTTGTGTTTAGCGCCGCAATAATATTAGTCAGGTAAGGTTGAATGACATAGCTGTTGTAATAATCAAAAGCGAAATTCATTCCGTCGGAGAACATACCGTCACCCACGTACCAATGCTGCGCAAATTCACGGATGCCATATTCAATCCGAACCTTATCATAAGGATAACCGTACTTGCAAAAGAAGGCTTCGATCATGCCGCTGAACAAGATCCAGTTGGAATAAACGGGAACTGTATTTCGTGTAGACAGCAGCGCTGTAACAACCTGTTGCTTTGTACTGTCCTGCAAGTTTTCCCACAACCAGGGACAACGGACCAATCCCAAAGCAAAAAAAGACGCATCTACCAGGGGTTGTCCACCAGTCCATGTTAAATAATCCTTGGAAGATGGATTTACAGCATTTGCAATCGCCTTCAATGCCCATTGACGATACTGATTGCGCAAGGCAATTTCTTCTTTTGATCCGCCTTCGCCATTCAGCCATGGCGCTACGCCACTCAGTGTTCTACCAAATGCTTCAAGGTAAGCTGCCTTTGTACGGTTCTCCTTGTTGTCCACTTTTTTTGACAATACCACGGGCATTTTCAACTTCAATTCTTCTTTCGCCAGGTTTTCAAACACAGGCCTTGCAAGCCTGTCCATGTAAGACAGCCAAAGTTTACGGTCAGCCTGTTGTTTGTTTTGTGCTGTTGCCGCTAAGGAAAAAATTAGGAGTAAAAGAAATAGTCTTGCCTGTTTCATCAAACCTTTTTGGTTGTTGTTGTTTTTGCTTTTTGAAAGAAGATAAAATGGTTTTTATGCAACGGTGCTACTTCATTGTTTCTTTTGATACACCCTTACATAATCCACCTCAAACCTGTTTGGAAAATTCGTGTTGCCAAGCGGTCCTCCGTTCATCCCACCCATGGCCAGATTGAGCAACATGTAGTGTGGTTGTTTAAACGGGTTGATCCCTGAGCCGTCCTTGTTCACCAGTTTCGAAAGTTCCATTCTATTCGACAACTGGTCATCCATGTATAAGGAAATGGCGGCTGAATCCCAATCCATGCGCCACTCATGAAACTGCAATGCCCATTGCTTTCCACCCATCGAATCAACAGAAAATGTATTGCTGAACCATTCTGCCCTGTAGGGTGTGGAAGTGCCGGTGGCAATGTTCGCCAGCATTTTTCCTTTGTAATATTCCATGATGTCAATCTCGCCGTTTCTTGGCCATTGGCCCGACACGCCAAGGGTCCACCATGCAGGCCACAAGCCCTGGCTGATGTCGATTCTTCCACGCATTACAAATCGTCCATACTGCCACTGGTGCTTGCCTCTGGTGTTGATGCTGGATGAAGTGTATTGAATCGTCTGCCGGTTCTTCTTCCAATCGCGGCTTCCGGCTTCATAGCGCGGGTTTGCCTTTTCTTCTTTTCGTCCTTCAATGATCAGCAAACCTCCCTCGCACCAGGCATTGTCTTCCTGGTACCACTGCGCTTCTTCGTTGCGCACAAACCCTCTCTCATAGACCCATGCTGTCGTATCGGGCCTTCCGTTCCTATTGAATTCATCTGCCCATACCAACTGGTATCCTTCATCCGCATATTTGTTCTTTGCGCCTGCCGCCGTACCAGCGGAAGTGCGGCAGGAGGAAGAAGCTCCTAGGAACAAGACGATGATGATACCGTTCCGGATTTTCATCGACAATTACTGGTTTAAAGTAAGTCCCCTGTTATCAATTAACTGGATGGTGTAACTGTAAGAATATTTTTTATCCGTTAGCCGGTACTGGGCATGCGGTAAAGCTCCCCAACTGTTATCACCTCCCACGCCACGCTGTTTCAGATCGATATGAAGATAAATATCCCTCCGTGGTTTGAGATCGGTTGGATGCTGCTGCTTTTTCGTTAATCCCGGATCAAGGTCTTCCGTTGAATGCGGTGTAGCAGAAAAACAGATCGGTTGCAATCCCTGGATCAGGATGCCCTTGCCTTCATCATTCGTTAATGATACCCAGCGAACGTCTGTTTTATAACCCGCTTCCTGCGGACGGATGTAATTCTGGGTGTATTGTGAATCTGTCGAGCTTTTGTACAACCCAACAAACGAAGCGGTATTGCGATCACTGTAATTCTCCCATGGGCCACGGCCGTAGTACGCAAGATTGTCGAACTGTGAAGGCAATTGCATACGCATACCAAAACGTGGCAGTTCAGGCAAATCCCTTCCAGTCATGTCGATAGATGAAGTGACCTGCACGGAGCCGTCATTTTTGATCATGTAATTCACCAGGTAAGGAACATTGATGCCAGTGAGTTCATATTCAACGCTGATTGGGTAACCATCTCCGGTTTGCTCTCCCGTTTTCACGGTTTTTAATTTACGATCAACATGTGCTGTGCGCCAGATGCCTAATTGCACAGGCATACCGCTTCCAAAATCATTGTCGGTTGGTGCTCGCCAGAAATAAGGTTCTGGAAACTGGCCAATACCCTGCCCAGCCGTGTTGTTATACCGCGTCCACCGGCCGCGTTTTAAGTCAAACTCACCGCGGATGTTGCCGGAAGTAAAGCTGACTTTGTCATCGTCTTTTTTCACTTCGAGTTTCGCATCGGTTTGTTGTCGCTGCGCAAAATAATTGCCTCCTAATTTGAATTGCTCTCTTGCCAACTCATGTCCCGCCGGTACGAGTTCAGTGGCTGATGTTTTTGAGGTGCGAGCATATACGTTTAGAAAATACTCAGCTCCGTCATTCACGTTAAATGCAGGCAATTGCAAGGCAATATCCTTTTGTTCTTTTGGGGCAGCGGCTACATTAAATTTACCTGAGTTAATTATTGTACCGTTTCTTACCAGTTCCCAGGTAAAATCGTACTGATTAAGGTTGGTAAAATCATACAGGTTACTAACGGTAACAATGCCTTTAGAAAGGTCCTTTTCCTTGAACTGGATTTTTGCGTACACTTTTTTCACCTCGTATAATCCAGGGTGCGGCGTACGGTCTGCTGCCACTAAACCATTAGCGCAAAAATTTTCGTCATTCTGTAAATGATAACCACCAAGGTCACCACCATAGGCATAAAACAATCTTCCGTCAGCCGTTTTTGTTTTGATGCCCTGGTCAACCCAATCCCAGATAAAACCACCCTGCATGTGCGGACTGCTGCGCACAATGTCATAATATTCCTGGAAGTTCCCATTGCTGTTGCCCATTGCATGGGAATATTCGCACATGATGTAAGGACGAGTTTTTGTCTTCGATTCGGCATACTGCTTCATGCTGCGGATGCCCGGGTACATCGGACAAACAATATCCGTGTTCCAGTCCTCTCCTGCCTGCTCAAACTGAACCGGCCTGCTTTTATCTCTTTCTTTCACCCATAAATAGGCATCGTGAAAAACCTTTCCGTTTCCGCATTCATTGCCCAAGCTCCAGATGATGACGGAAGGATGATTTTTATCCCGCTCTACCAGTCGTTCAATCCGGTCCATGTGAGCAGGTGCCCACGAAGGAATGTAAGCAGGATGTTTTGTTGTATCAAACCATCCCTGCAGCGAGGCACCCATGCCGTGAGTCTCAATGTTGGCTTCATCTACGAGGTAGATACCATATTGGTCGCACAGTTTGTACCACAGTGGATCATTGGGATAGTGCGATGTTCGATCAGCGTTCACATTAAACAGCTTCATGAGCTGAATATCTTTTATCATCATCTCCCTGCTCGGCACATGTCCTTTCACCGGATCGTGTTCGTGACGATTGACACCATGTACGTACGTGGGCACGCCATTAATGAGCAACTGCGCATTTTTAATTTCCACTTTGCGGAAACCGATTTTTGCGCCGGTGTAAGTAGTGCCGCCGTTGTTCAGCGTGATGATGCAATCGTACAGGCTTGGCGCTTCGGCACTCCATTTCAGCGGGTTGGCCACCGTTCCTTCAAAACGAACTGCCTGCATCGTATCGCTTCCAAATGAAAACGATTTTTGCTGGGAAAAAACTTTGTTGCCGCTTTTATCCAAAATATCAATCGTAACCGAACCACTCTTATTTCCAATGTTTGCGAAACGACGAAGCATCACATCTGCACTAAACAAACCATTTTTATACTGCGCATCCAAATCGCTTTTCAGGAAAAAATCCCAAACGCTGACTTTTGGCAATGCATAAATTGCCACATCTCTTTCAATACCGGTGAGACGCCAAAAATCCTGGTCCTCCAGGTAGCTTCCATCATGCCAGCGAAATACCTGCACGGCTAACAAATTGGCCCCTTTTTTCAGGTGCCTGGTGATGTTAAATTCAGCAGGCGATTTTGAGGCCTTCGTCATACCTATCTTCTGTCCGTTCACATACACAAAGGCACAACCTGTAATAGAACCAAATTGCAGCATCACTTCACGGCCATCCCAATTTTGCGGAACCGTAAATGTTTTGCGGTAGGTACCAACAGGATTGTTCTCACCAATGAATGGTGGATTCTTTGGATGCGGATAAACGATATTTGTATAGATGGGAATACCAAACCCTTCCAACTCCCAATTGGAGGGAACAGTAATGTTTTTCCAGGAAGCGTCATTAAGATCGGTGCGATAAAAGTCTTTGACACGGTCGGCTTGTTTGTCAACATATACAAACTTCCAGCTGCCATTCAGTGATTTGTAATACGGCGACCGGGAATAGTCATCCTTCACCACATCAGCCTGATTACCGAACAGCATAAAAGTGGCGTGGGGCTTTTCCTTGTTCCACTCAATGAACTGGTGATTTTCCCAATCATTGTTTTTGATTTGTGCATGCGACCCGATCGCTAAATGAGCCAGCAGAAAGAAAGGAGCGATTTTTTTGATAACACGATTCTTCACGCTAAAAATTTGTATCGTTATTTATTTGTTTGCAAGTTGTGATCCAGGTCTGACAGTTTCCACTCATCTTTCCATTCGATGAAAGGCACATCATTTTTAAAAGAGACAGGCAGCCACAAGTAGCGACTATCTGCCAAATCTTTCGGCTTCCATTTGTCGGCCATAAAAACAAAGGCATCTTTTTTACCCTGAACAGGTAGCACAAAAGTTGACTGACCGCCAAATGTCAACTCCGCTCCCGGCCCAACCATTGGGTCACCGACGTATTGCCACGGACCGAAAAGTGAAGCGGCAACATGCAGACTTGCCTTGTTTGGATCCCAGCCAGTACAGCCACTTGTGATCAGGTAGTAGTTGTTCTTGTATTTGAAAAGCGCTGGTGCTTCGCGATGTTTGCTGAACAGCAAAGAGTCTTTCGTGGTTGGCGAAAGAAAATCATCCGTCAGTAGCGCAATGCGCAGATCATAGTTTTCCCTCGACGAATAGATATGATAGGCTTTTCCATCATCATCTACAAAAAGACCCATGTCTCGCGACATGTTACCATTCGGCCGGAAACTCTTCAAAAAAATGAAAGGGCCTGTTGGATTATCACTTACAGCTACGCCGGCTCTTGCAGCACTGTAGCCCTTCCCTTTCAGCTCCAGGTGAAACCACATCACGTATTTCTTGGTTTTCTCGTTATAAATCACCTTCGGCCTTTCCATGATGCAACCTACGGTAATATCGCTGGTGGTGTCTTGCACCTGGGCCAGTGCAAGGCCTTCGTGCTTCCAGTTGTACAGGTCCTTTGACGAATACACATTGACGCCCCGCGAAGCACCCTTGCCACGCACCTCACCGTACCAGTAATAGGTTTTGTTGCGAAACAACAGCCCGCCGCCATGCGCATTGATGGGCTGCCCGTTATCTTCCAGCCAAACTTCTCCCGGTTTGAATGAGGCATTGGCACCAGACAGTGTTTTGCTGTTCATTTCTGCCGACTCTTTTTGCGAATGGCAGGAAACAAACAACACCGCCGCAGCCAATAAATAATATGTGGATAAAGAGAATTTTCTGCGCATGCTAAAAGCCATTTGTGTCAAAACAAATCACTGCTCAAACAAAGACACCCGTTTTATAAATCATCCCCATTGAAGTCCAGTCAATTTCAATAGCACATTTTTCCTTAGCAAAAGTCCCCTGTGAAAACAGAGGACGTCAAACGATTGCTTGCTATGTGAGAAACTTTAATCTTACTTTATTTCTTTTCCAAGTAACGGTACATTTCGCAGGCTGCTAACAAAAATGCGCCGACACCGAAATTGGAAGTTGAATTCTGATCGACTACCTGTCCCGGAATGGCCCGTTCGCCTATAGGTTGAACATAACCCAATTTACCGGTTGGCTGTAAAGCCGTATTGGTTAAATACTGCCAGCTTTTTTGTGCCACCGGCCCGTATTCTTTTTCTTTCAAAATTCCATTGTTGATTCCCCACAAAAGCCCATACGTGAAGAATGCGGTGCCACTTGTTTCCGGTCCGGGTGCATGCGCCGAATCGAGCATACTTCTTGTCCAATACCCTGCTTCCTGTTGCGATGCTTTTATCGCTTTTGCCATGCCAAGATATTTGGAGATGTATTCGTTGCGGTGCCTGTTCTCTTTCGGTAAATCAGTCAGCACTTTAGCAAGACCCGCGAATACCCATCCATCCCCACGTGCCCAGAAATCTTTTTTCCCATTTAACGTTTTATGTTTTGGATAAACATATTTCGCATCGCGGTAATAAAGGCCCACAGCACTGTCGTACATAATGGCGTTGGCATAGGCAAAATATTCGTGCAGTTTTTCAAGATAGAGGGGATTGCCCGTGATCTTATGCAGTTTGGTCATCACCGGCATTACCATGTACAGCCCATCGGCCCACCACCAATAATCATTTTTGGATGTGCTCATCTGGTACTCCATTACTTCTTTTGCCCTGGCTATTTTTTTTTCGTCCGGTTCCAATGTGTATAAATCGGCGTAGGTCTGAAAGCAAATCTGCCAGTCGCCGAACAGAACAAAATCATCTCTTTCGCCGTAGCTGTATTTCCAGGTCGATTTATCCTGCCCCTTCGCTCCCATCCATTGATTGTGCTCGGCCCACTGTACTGAATAATTTTTGTAAGCCTCATTTTTTGTGAGGAAATAAGCCGCCATGTTGCCGGTGTGGTAAGCAGCTACATCCCAAAAGGCTCGTTGCTTTGGCGAATTGTTCTCCTGCCAATAGGAATTCACTTTATTGATGATGGTCAGAACGTCTTCTTTTGAAGAAGAAATGGATTGTGCACCTCTCTGCGATGCACAGGAAAAAAGCAAACAAAAACCAACGGCAGCTAATGCGTCTTGAAATCTCTTCATCTCATTTTCTATTTCCCGTTCATGCGGGGTTTCCATTCTAAAACATAAACCATTTGTGGAGGCATGTCGGACTTGCCTTCTGCATCTACCTGCTCCACGTTTTGTACAAAAAGATGGAGGTTGCCAGTCTGCTTCCAATGTTCACTATCAAACGATGGCTCCCAGGAACCAACGGTCGTTTGCGTTAAATCGTGTACCACCCATTTGCCCTTTTTTATTTTTGAAGCAGAAGCAACTGACACCTTACTTCCTCTTTCCTCATCGCGGAAGACGACAGAAACACCTGCATTTTTACCCGCGCCTTTCACTAAGATTTGTGGACGGGCAATAGGTATTCGTTTTGATCCCCCACCCGAAAGACTGAATGGAGTGTTGCGGATTTGTAAGGTAGATAAATACCATTTTTTCTTGTCGAGATAAACAACTCTGTACATTGGCACACTTGATGCCTCATCCCGCCAATAGGTGGCGATAAACGGAGCCCCTTTCTCATCAGCTATCATCGACGTTTGATTAATCAACTCGCTCTTTTGCGGTATGCGAAACGCATATTCGGCAGTGGCAGTTGTGATCGGTAGATTATACTTCTCGCCGGTTGATTTTTCCCAGCTAATGCCGCCGTCTTTCGAACGGGCATAACATAGATCGTGATTGCTGGCAACGTCCGGACTTTCCCGCCAAACCCACGAGATGTGAATTACACCTTGCTGGTCGGTGCAGGCCTGCCAGTAGGCATTGCGTGCTTTTTCTCCATCAATTAAATTTTGATGGAGCTGCGTCCATTCACGTTTTGCTGTATTGTATTTGTTGATCACCAGGTTTCCCTGCCCTGAGCCGCCATCACGATAAAAAAATAACAGGTCACCATTAGGCAACGAATAAAATTCCGGGTAAGAAAGCCGGTTCTCTGCCTTGCCTGTCATCGGTGATTTGTTACCCATTTGTAGTGAAAGCGGCGCAACGCTTTTTGCATATCGCAAGGCGTTGTTGTGATGATCCCATGCCATGTGTAAATAACCATCGCCATCTACGGCAATGCTGATCGAGTTGTGGGCATCGGCCGTGTTGCCCTGGTATTGCGTACGGGCCAATAACCAATCTGCACTGCCTAGCTTCCTCTTTCCAAGCACTACATAACGGTCGGCATCGTAAAAGGCAATGACCTGCGTATCACGATAAGTAACCAGCGAGTTCTTACGGAAAGAGACTGTGTTCACCGAATTCTTTGCCCATCCTTTTTCAACAGGAATCATCCTGGCGCCTGCGGTTACTCCCTGCGCTTTCACGCTAGAAAAAACAACTACAATACAGCATACAAAAAGCAACACGAAACGGGTATACACCTTCATTCAACTACATTGTTCGCTCATCAATTACCAACCCGGGTTTTGAACCATTGCCGGCATTTTCCTGATCTCCGCATCCTGGATTGGAAGCAGGTACATTTCAGGACGAAACACTTTTTTTCGGGTATTATTTTCTATCTGGTAAGTAAAGGTAAGTCCAACGCCGGTTGTGAGGGAACCACCGGAACCGACTCTGATTGGACGCATGACCCGCGTGAATCCTTCCGGGCCACCGTTGTATAAGGTCATTGCAATCTTCCAGCGACGGATATCGTTCCAACGGTGGTCTTCAAACGCCAATTCTATCCGGCGTTCGTTTTGAATGAAGGCACGCATTTCTGCCTGGCTCATGTTCGCCTTCATCCCATAGTTGTTATCAGCACCCGGATCAATTCCGGCACGGGCACGCAGCTCTTTCAGCCTTGTATAGGCAAGCGCTGTCTGCCCGGTTTCGTTAATGGCTTCAGCGTAATTCAACAGGATCTCTGCATAGCGCATCAGCGGCCAGTTACGGGGTTGGTTTGCTCCCACATTTGCGGTGATGGTGCTGTCGCACATTTTGCGTACAAAGTAGCCGGTGTTAGCACCATTTAGTGCAGCGGTTGGACTGCCGGCGACGGCGTCGGAAGTTTGACCTGTGCCAGTGAAGGTCCAAACGAAATCCATCGCGTTAGAGTTATTCTGGTAACGTGAGCCGTTGAAGATGATGCTATAGTTGAAACGTGGATCGCGGCTGATGTAAGGATTCGCCGGGTTATAACCAGATGTAGGATCGCTGATTGGCTTACCGTTTTTCATTGGGAACGCATCAACCAAGTCTTGTGTAGGCTTGGTATAATTCTGGCCACTACGTGTTCCAGGCAAGTAATAGACTTCAAAGTCCTTGTTGTTAGGACGTGTTACTGTAAAAATGTATTCGGGATTTACTCTCGTCAAAAACACCTGGTAAAACCCAACACCCGGCTGGGTGGTAGTTCCCTGGTAAAGTGAGTACCAACCGGAATTGATCACAGCATTTGCAGCATCAGCCGCAGCCTGCCAACGGGCTACATCGTATTGAGGATAACTAACCAGTGCCTTTTGTTCTCCCGACGCAGCAGCAATGGCCCCGCCATTGAACAACGGGCTGGCGGCATACAGGAGCAATCTTGATTTAATACCCAAAGCGGTGCCCCTGGTGACACGGCCATAATCAAAATCGTCGTATCCGCCACCTGAAACCGGTGCGCCTGGAATTGGAAGCAGCGCAGCAGCATCATCCAGCTCTTTTGTAAGGTAGGCGACCATGTCTCCGAAATTCTGGCGTGGCAGGTTGATGAAATCATCAATGCCATATACGTTGTCGCCAATGTTTGGTACGCCGCCGTACACAATCAGGAGCTGTAAATAATACCAGGCCCGCAAGCATTTTACTTCGCCCCGGATACGTCCTCTCGTAGGAGCTGAAAGAGGCGTGCTTTCCAGTTTAGATAGCAATAGATTGCAGCGACGGATGTTGCGATATGGTGTGCTCCATATATCAGTTGCCGGAGGACTCGCCCCGTAGTTGGCCGCAGAAAACGTGCCTTGGTAAAACATGACCGAAGGACGTGTAGCAGAGCTTAAGGAATACTCGCCGTCATCAACTGATTGTTCGGTGTTGCCGTGCGTTTCCCAGCGGCGTTTATTGAACGAGAAGCCAACACCTGCATAGTCGGTGCTTCCAAAACTCCCTTCAGCATAAATGCCATTAAGAAACTGAATTGTGCGAAGGCTGTCGCTGAATACCTGCGCCTCGTCAAGTGCCGTTGTTTTATTTTCCAAAAACCCACTGCTCTTGGTACATGCCACCAGCGTTAAGCAACCGGCAAGAACGATAATGAGCTGTTTCATATTACAATGTTGTGTGTTCAATAAAATGTTTTAAAAAGTGGCACTGATGCCGAAGTTGAAGATGCGTTGTGGCGGATAGTTTACACGGTCGGTTCCGCTGCTGCCGGTGCCGCCCTGTCCTATTTCCGGATCGATTTGATACAACTTGCTCAGCTTCGTCCACGTTAACAGGTTAAAGCCATTGCTGTATAACCGGATATCCTGCATACCCAAACTGTTCACCCATTTTTTTGGTAACGCATAGCCGATTTCTGCCGTCTTCAACCGTACAAAATCGCCGGGCAATAACCAAAAGGTGGACGGGTATGCTCTTGAATCGGAAATACCAGGAACAAAAGAGATAAGCGGGAACTTAGCAGCATCGCCAATTTCAGGCGTCCATGCTTGTTTGTGAATTTCCCTGAAATTGCCTGCAAAAGGTTGAATGGCTTCGGCCTGGGCTCTCACGTTGAAGTTGAATGAACCCTGGAAGAAGACGCCAATATTAAAACCCTTATAACGGAAAGAAAGATTCAGTCCCGCCACTGTATTGGGAACGTTTGGATTTCCTTGCACTTTCGCGTCAAAACCATCAATGATTCCATCACCGTTTAAGTCGGCATATTTCAAATCGCCGGGGCGAACAACAAGTCCTGCTGGCTTCGCACTCTTGGCAATATCCTCAGCGTCTTTGTAAAATCCTAGCCATGTATACACACGTTGTGTGTTAATTGGATGACCAGTGTAAGCCTGATAGTCGTACTTATAAGAAGGTTCATCAGCGAAAACAATCTTATTCCTGGAATAAGAGTAAGTACCCCTGATAGAATACGAGATATCTTTTGCAATATTGTCTGCATAGTTCAATTCTACCTCGAAGCCCTGGTTACTCACTTTTCCTAAATTCACCGGAGGCAGGGTTTGGCCAAACACCAATGATACCGAACCAAAACGAGGATCGCTCCGACCACTCCTATCAGTTAGGATGTCATATCGATTGTTCTTAAAGTATTCAAGTGTTGCGCTAAGTTTATTCTTAAACATCGCAAACTCAAGACCTACATCCATCTTTCGCTCCTTTTCCCAACTCACATTCAGGTTACCAAGTGTACCCTCGTAGATACCGTTACCTGTGTTAGCATTTGGATTCCCAAAGAATACCTGGTTGCCCCCAACCCCATAGGTCTGCTGGTAAAAATAAGTGAAGCCTCCAAGGTTGTCATTACCCACTAAGCCATAAGAGCCGCGCAGCTTCAGGCGGTCAACAAATTTGATATTGTTTTTAAAGAAGGCTTCCTCTGAAATATTCCAACCTGCCGATACAGCCGGGAAAAACCCAAAGCGATTAGCTTCTGAAAAACGGTCGGAACCATTATAAGCACCGTTGAATTCAATCAGGTATTTCTGCCGGTAGTCATATCCTACCCGGCCTACGTAACTTTTAAAGTTGCTTGGGATAAAGTTGTACACCGAATTGCCATTTGCCCGGCTATCAGAACGTTGCAAAAGCAACGCTAAGCCATAAAAGCGATGGCCTGAAAATGTACGGTCGTAGTTGAGTGAAAGCTGCGTAGTAACGATACGTGCCGTGCTACCATTACCAGAGCCACGGATCAACCTTCGAACACGGTACACGTTGTTGTTGCGTGGTGTGTAGCTACCGTTGGTTGGATCGTAGATGAAGGAAGGAAACTCTCCACCCGACATACTAACTGTAGGGTTATTATGCAGTGAGTTGTACGACACGTTTCCTTTTGCCGATAATCCTCTTGTTATGAAATCAAGCTTCTGGGTTACCTGTGCCAGCAGGTTCATGTTATTCTCAAACCTGCGGTTATACCCTAGGTACTTCAGACGTCCAATCACGTTGTTTACATCATACGAAGCACCGCCGGTACCAGGGCTTCTTGCCCAGTTGCTATAACCCAGCGAACCATCAGGGTTAGTAAGCGGATAAGCCCACGGCGCTAATGTCCAGATGCTGCTGTAATCAAAAAACAAATCGTTGTAGCCAAACGGACTGCCTACCTGCGGCACGTTAATGGTGCTGATGGCGCCGTTTAAATCAAAACGCACATCAGTCGTGCGGGTCACCTTCATATCAAGGTTAGAACGATAGTTATAACGTTGGTTGTAGAAATTGTTATTGATGCCTAATTCATTTCCAAAATCTTTTACCATACCGTCCTGGAACAGGTAACCAGCAGAAATGAAATAGCGGATTTTGTCAGTACCGCCGGTGATGTCAAAGTTGCCCCGGTACTGCCGGCTGAATTTTTTAAAGAGCACACTTCTCCAGTCAATGTTTGGATGTCCATAGGGATCGGTGCCATCACGGAAATGTGCAAGATCGGCGTCAGTCCAAAATGGCGCCTGTCCATCATTCTTCCTGCCTTGGTTATAAAGCAATGCCGCATCGTAAGAACCTAAAAACTCCGGGAAAATGGTTGGCTGCTGCAAGGCGGTCTCACCACGGAAAGAAATGGTTGGCGCACCAATTTTACCGCGTCTCGTAGTAACAATCACAACGCCGTTTGCTCCTCTTACACCATACACCGCCGTAGTTGAAGCATCTTTCAAAATCGTGATCGATTCCACTTCATTCGGGTCAATACGGGCAAATTGATCCAGGGTGCTTTCAATATCATCAATCACAATCAGCGGTGAATTACTACCCGTGTTATAGGAGCTTACGCCTCTGATGAAAAAGTTAGCACCGTCGGCACCCGGCTGCCCGGAGGTTTGTTGAGAAAAGAAGCCCGTAACACGACCGGCCAATGTGTTCTGCAAACTTGCAGAGGGGTTCGATCGCAATTCAGCGCCTACCACCGTGCTGATAGCACCGGTACTCGTCACCTTGCGTTGACGTCCGTATCCTACAACGACGATGTCCGACATCGTGCCTGGTGTGCTTTGCAGAACCACTGACACGTTGCTGGAATTTCCAACCCTTACTTCCTGCGCACTGTAACCAATGTTCGACACGACAAGGGTTCGTGAGTTTCCTCTCAGTGTTAAGGTAAAACGGCCAGAGGCATTGGTAGTGGTACCATTACCTGCTACGCCTTTTTCTACCACGTTGGCGCCAACGATGGTACTGCCGGTTGAATCAGATACTGTGCCCGTGATTTGCTGGGCAACGGCTTTTGTACCAGCAAGGGTGAGCATCACAATCAGAAGAATAAAAAATGGTTTCATTTATAAGCTCTTTAGAATTTTAGATTGGTTTACCAGCCTTCGTTTTGAATCAGCTTTGAATTTTTCAATGTCTCTTCAAAAGGAATCGGCATGTGGTAAAGACGATTGCTAAAGGTTGGCGTCAGCACCGGGATTGTTTGGTAGGTCGGTGTTGTTGCATTAGTAATGCGAACGCCGGTCAGAGGTGTCGTCATTACCTGGTTGGCTATTTTCCAGCGACGAATGTCCCAGAAACGATGCTCTTCGAATGCCAGCTCAATGCGCCGTTCGTTTTGAATCAGGGTTCGCATTTCATCTTGTGTAATACCGGCCTTGATACCGTAACGGGTGTTAGTTCCCGCCGTAATGCCTGCACGGGCACGCAATGTTTTAATCTGGTTCACGGCGTTTTCCACCTGGCCTAATTCATTCAAAGCTTCTGCATGGTTCAGCAGTATTTCTGCATAACGAAAGATGGGGAAGTTGTGACTCTGGCTGCTGTACGCTGTGCTTCCTGAAAAGTTGCCAAGGAACTTACGCAGGTAATAACCCGTTCTTGTTTGCACGGGAGCCACTGCAGGATTGTTAGGTTTATCAAGACCACCTTCATGTGTTTGCACCGGACGTCCAAGCCACTGCAGGCCATTGTGAAATACAGTTACACCAAGGCGTGGATCCCTGCCTGCATACGGTGAGGCCGCATTGTAACCAGAACCACTTTCCGTGATGGCCAAACCGTTCGCCATAGGAAATGCATCAACAAAATTTTGTGTAGGACTTGTAAGTCCAAGGCTTCTGGAATTACCAGGCACATAACCTACCGGCGACTGGCTTGTTTCAAGATTAGCATTGTTCCCGACTTGTTTTGCAAAAATGATTTCAGTATTCATTTTGGTTGTGAACACTGAAGCAAAAGGTGTGGGTGTACCGCTTGTGACAAGCCTGTAATAAGTACCAAGTGCATTGAACTCCGTGACCGCATCCACTACTTTTTGCCAACGTGTAGGATCGGCCGTGGGATAGCCGGTAAGCGCTTTTTTTACAGGATCAGTTGCAACGCCACCACCGTTGAACAAAGGACTAGCGGCATATAACAACACCCGGCATTTCAAGGCAACAGATGCTCCTTTTGAAGCCCTCCCCCAATCGGAAGCCGCCACCGGGTCTGGACGCATACTGTCTTTAATCGCCGTGCATTCGTTAACGATATAATCAACGGTCTCTGCAAACGTATTTCTAGGTCTTTCGATGTTGCCGTTGAGGTCAATAATCTCGTTGCCTAGTAGCGGCACACCACCGTAACGTTTCAGCAGCTCCCAATAGAACAAGGCACGCAAAAAGCGAGCTTCTGATTTGTAGTATTGCTTCGTAAGAGCAGCAATCGGCACACGGTCGATGTTTGCTAAGAAAACATTTGCCGCACGAATCCCAAAATAACTATTGGCCCAATAAGCATCAGGATTGTTTACTGACGTGATGGTCCCACGAAGAAAGAACTCCACCGGTGTGTTATAACGGGAGGGCACTGCTTCACCGGCAGCATCGTCAAGAAAATCACCGCTAATGCGATCAAAGCCGTTCGGCACGTAGTTGTAAATGTTATTGAGATTGAAAGCGGCCACCGTTCCATTGCGGTCAACCGAATCGAACGTGAGGGCTGAAGTAAACCAGTCCTCCGGCTCTTTTTCGTACTTGCGGCAGGAAGAAACGAGAACTGTTAGCAAGCCGCCTGCGACCAATAAAAAGAAAAATGATTTTTTCATATTGCTGCCGTCTTAGAATTTAATGTTGATGCCAAAATTGTAAAGCTTCTGAATCGGGTATCCACCGGTGAATGCTTCCGGATCACGACCATCCAAATTAGCTGATGTACGTGTAAGCAGGTTGTAGCCGTTAGCGAAAATGCGCACGGTCTGCAAGCGAAGTTTGCCAATGATTGAAAGCGGAAAGGAGTAGCCGATTTCTGCATTCTTCAGGCGCAAGTAATCACCGCTGCGTACCCAGTAAGAAGAGACCGCGTCATTATTGGTGTTAGCACCGTAGCTTAAACGAGGGTAAGTTGCGTTGGCTCCATTTGCCGGCGTCCATCTCCCTAAATTATCGTTGTATGCCTGGCCTGTACCGCCGTTTTGAAAAGCCCAGTAACTATTACCACCGAGATAAATATTTCGGTTCTCTACGCCTTGAACCAGGGCACTGATGTCAAAACCTTTGTAGCTAATACCGAACGAAGCACCGTAGAAGAATAATGGCTTAGTTGTGCCAATAGCGGTTACATCAAATTGGTTGATGACACCATCACCGTTCAAGTCTTTGTATTTAATATCTCCGGGCTGCGGTGTATAACCTATCGTGGTAGCACTCCTGTTTATTTCTGCCTGCGATTGAAACAACCCTTCGGCTACAAAGCCAAATGGCTGTCCGACAGGCTGACCTGTCTGGCGCATCCAGTTGTGAGGCATGTTCACTTCATCCATGTATAAAACCTCGCTGCCTACACTGCTACCATTCAGCACTACGTAGTATTGCAGGGGCTTTGTTGTTTCCTGCCAGGTCAGGTTTACTTCGTAACCTGTGTAGCGATTCTGCCCAATGTTTTCATCGGGATAATTATTGCCGATTAATGTACTGTTACGACCACGCTGCTGAAGTACATCATAATACTTGTTGCGGAAATGTTCTACTGTGAATCCAAGTTTATTATTTAGGAGTAAACCAGAAAGACCAATGTTGAATTTATTTGATTTTTCCCAAGTGATGTTGCGGTTAGGCAAAGGTCCTTCGGTAACCGCCGTCACGGTTCCGGGTCCAGTACCGAAAAACGGTGAAGGGGCATCAAAAAAGCGTGGGTAATAAACAAAGTAGCCGGGATTGTCCCATCCTACCCTGCCATACGTAGCGTAAAGCCGCAGGTTGTTTACTGCCGTTACATTTTGCATAAATGATTCCTGCGAAATCGTCCAACCTAAACCGATTGCAGGAAAGAAACCAAGTTTGGTCTTGCCTTCCGGCGGGTAACGGTTAGAACCATTCAGACCAAAAGCACCTTCAATCAGGTACTTGCCTTTGTAGGTATATGCTACCCTGCCACTAGCGCCTGTAACGGTATAAGAAAGGTCAGATCCGTTGAACGAATTATCGCGGTTGGCCAGCAACAACACGTTAAGGCTATTGTCGTTTTTAAACTTTTTATCATAACCCAGGCTGAACTCTTCGTAGTCGCTGCGACCCTGGTAAGCCATGCCACTGCTGTTTGCTTGTGTACCCACCGTTCCAAACTGAGTATAACCAGTTCCGTTTTGCTGAAACACCGCAAACGGTTTGCTGCGGTTAATGTCTTCAGCTAATGTTGAATAAAAAGCAACTTTGACTTTTGCCCACAAACCCGGAAGTACATCATCGAGCTTGCGTTGCAGGTAAACATTTACCAGCACATCGCGGAAATAACGCTGCCGGTATCCCGACCCAATCGTTTGTGCAAGAATATTGTTTTGAAAAAGTTGGTTGCCTCCAAAACTGCCATCCCGGTTGAGTAACGGGTAAGCATTGGCAGGCGTGTTTAATAAGTTGGAGAGAATAGATCCTGTTGTAGCTCCCGGTTCGTTAGAATTGAGAATACGGCCTAGGAGATAAATACCACCGGTAAGTTTAGAAGTGATGTTTACATCGACATTGGAGCGAATGACATAACTCTTGTAGCTGTTGTTGGTATTGTAACTGTTACTGTCAACTGTTTTAAAAAATCCTGTTTGGTTAATATGCTCCAGCGACACAAAATAGCGGGCAGTTTGGCTGCCACCCTGCGCACTTAATGTATAGCGACTGAAGATGGACGAATTGTTAGTGATTGCGCTTCGGTAGTTCGTGTTGGGATACGTATACGGATCACTGCCGGTCCTGTAAGCATCTAATGCCGTTTGGGAATAATACAAACCCGAATTCAAACTATCGATGCCATCGTTACGCAAAGCTTCATTCCGAAGGCGGGCATAATCATAAGCGTTCAATGTGTTTACAAAACCAAGTGGTTTTTGAACTGCTGTCTGTGCCGTAAAGGAGATGATTTGCTTGTCCGGGCGGCCCTTTTTGGTAGTGACCAAAATAGCACCATTCGCACCCCTGACGCCCAGCATAGCTGTGGCCATGGCATCTTTTAGGACGGTGATAGATTCTATCTCCTCCAAATCAAACGCAGTAAGGTTGGCCACAACGCCATCAATCAAAATCAGCGGTGTTTTTCCCCGAAGAAATAACGAAGCACCATCGGCACCCGGCTGTCCTGAGGTTTGCAGGGTATGAAGGCCAAGCAGGCGGCCAGCTAGCGCATTGCGAAAACTAGTTACGGGTGACTTTAATATGTCAACCGAATAAACAGCGCTGGTTGAAGCAGTCGTGCGTTGACCGGGTGTGGCTGTGTAAATCAACTCGACCGGCTGCTGGGGGTTGAGATAGATGATGTTCGGGTTCCGGAGCGAATCGCTTCGGCCAGTCGAATCAGTTTGTGCAGCCGCTTGCTGAGCAAGCGCCAACGCACCAAAAGTGAATGACGCAAGTAACCTGGAAGTAAAATTCATATGCATCGGTTAGTTGTAAATGTGTGCGATCAGGGATCTTTAATGATTCAGAAAAAGCTCCGGGCTATGAAGCAGATCGCTGCTTGTTATAATTGGGAGGAAGGCGCAAACGGAGAAAGGAGCAACTCCTGGCTAAATCAATGTTTAGCAGGTATCGCAAAATCTAAGCAGTACACTTTCTCAACGTCAGTAAGCAGACCTGTCAATTTAAAGCAATCAATCTATTCAAACCCTATTTCAAAAAATTCAACCTTTTCATTTTTAGACGGTGTCGTTCATAGGCCTCCATCGCTTCCTGCACTAATCCCATCTTTCCCGGTTTGTCCAGCGACGAACAGATTTCACCGTAAATCATATCAAATTCAGCGTTCGTTCTAATCAAGTGTCGCAGAACTTCCTTCTCCGCTTCGCTGATCTCTCCAAGTAGTTCCTTCTTTAATAGCGAGATGAATGTTTCCATGCGCTGACACTGTAGGAACTAAAGACAGGATAATCTGCACACCTCCCCACTCCCACAGAAAATTTTTTTAATGCATGTCAACAAGCATAGGCCCGCAAACCCTTGATGAGTTTATGTAATGCATTATTCAGGTGCCTGTCAACAGTATTTTCGGAGATTTCCATAACCTGGGCGGCTTCCTTGTAGGTAAGACCGTCTTCGCGAACGAGCTTGTATACCATCTGGCATTTGGGCGGAAGGCTTCCGACCGCTAGTCTTAGCTGCTCATTCCATTCGTTGGCAAGGCAGAAGGACTCTGGTGTGTAATTATCAAAACCAAAAACCTCATCAGTAACTTCGTAAGTACTGACCGCTCGATGCTTGTTTCCACGGATGTGATTTAAACTTTGATTGCGGGTGGCCCGGTATAAATAAACTGTCAAATTGGCTACGCCACTTAACCTTTCATCCAAGGTCCAAAGCTTCAGCATGACATCCGAAACTACCTCTTCAGCAGCCTCTTTCGTTTTTACGAAACCAAACGCAAAGCGGGAAAGTTGATGATAATAATAGAGAAAGAGACGCCTATAGGCCTTTTCGTCTCGTTGGTAAGCTACTTGGTCTTGCAGAGTTTTAAGTGACAAGCTATCCATACAGCGGCATCGATTGAGCTACCAAATTAGCCAGTCAGTGCAGGGACCATGAGGGGGTCATTTTCGAAATATGGGGGTCATTTTAGCCAATTTGCTGTTTCAAATCAATTGAAAATCAAATCTTCTTAGCTAAACACTACTGTTGGGGCAAAAATTTAACCTAAGAGGTTTGCTATGGATTGATCGCGGACTGGTCGACTGTAAATTCCTCGCTGAAACTCCCACGAAATTTTTTAATGTAGTCGGATGGGTTCATTCCGAAAAGCTTATGAAACTGCTTCCGGAAATATTTTACATCGCTTATCCCTACCTGAAAAGATGCCTCGTTCACATTCATATTCGATTTCAACATCAACTCTGCTGCTTTTCTGAGCCGCAGGAAACGGATAAACGCACTGACAGATTGGCCAGAGATCGTCTTTACTTTACGATACAGGTTAGAATGACTCATCCCGATTTCGTGGGTCAGCTTTTTCACCGTGAAGTCATCATCTTCAAGATGGCTTTCCACAATTGCGATACACCGGTCTAAAAACTCCTTGTATTCTTTTGAAACTTTCAGCGTGTTTTTTTGCAGGGTAACCTCGTTATAGAAATATTGCTGCAAAGCAGTTTTGTTCTTTAATAAATTGTTCACCCGTGCTTCCAGTAGTTCCCGCTCAAACGGTTTGGTGATATAATCGTCGGCGCCACCTTTGATTCCCTTCAGTTTCGCATCAGACGAAGAAACAGCCGTTAATAAAATCACAGGAATATGACCCAGCGCAGGATCGGACTTGATGGAGTTACAAAGCTCAATGCCGGTCCCATTCTGCATCATTACGTCACTAATTATGATGTCGGGCAAAAATTCTTTTGCCAACTTAAGTCCTTGTTCGCCGCAATCGGCTTCATACACCGTATAATTCTGTTTGAAGATTTGAGCGATATAATGACGAATATCTTTTTCGTCCTCGATCACTAGTATGGAGTGCCGGTCATGCACCAAGTCATTTAGATCGCGTTTCTCAGGTGAAACGTCTTCTTCGGCCGGCACCAGTTCTGGCAATAAGCTGTTTTCAGGAATGTCGTCAGTGAATATTTCTCCAGCCAGGTGGTCAGCTCCTTTTTGAAGCGAGATGGTGAACGTTGTACCCTGTCCGATCTCGCTGCTATACGCAACTTTGCCTTTGTGTTTTTCAACAAAATGTTTGACGAGGTAAAGTCCGATACCAAAGCCCGGTTTGGCCTGGTGTTTTGTTTTTTGCACCTGGTAAAAACGCTGAAACAGGCTATCCCCAATTTCTGCGGGAATTCCAGGACCACTGTCCGTTATACTGATTTGTACCTCTTTGCCATCATTGACCTGGAAGACGATTCTACCACCTTCCGGTGTATACTTCAGCGCATTGGAAAGTAAGTTGTAGAGAACAATTTCCATTTTCTCCCGGTCGACATAAAGTTCCAGGTTCTCATTGTCTGCTAAAAATTCATAGGCAATGTGTTTACTTTTTGCACCAAGCTCAAAACTGGTAAAGACGTCTTTGCAAAGCTGGTAGAAGTTCAGCTTGGAAATGTTCAAATGTTCTCGTTCCGTATCGGCCTTTTGGAACAAAAGCAGCTGATCAACGAGGCTGATAAGCCTGCGGGCATTGCGGTAGACAACATTGAGATCTTTTTGGCCCTCCACGCCCGAATTTTTCAAATATTCTTTTAAGGGATTGATGATTAGCGTAAGCGGGGTACGAAACTCATGCGAAACATCGGTAAAAAAACTCATTTTTCTTTCGTTGAGTTCTTTTTCTTTCTCGGCTTCGAGGTGCGCCAGCTTTACTTCATATTTCAATCTTGCCTGGCGGGTCTTATAACTAATATATAAATAGACAATTGCTGCGACAGCTAAGATATAAAGCGCATAGGCCCACCAAGTGCGGTACCATGGTGGCAACACCGTTACCGTCAAGAGCTTTGTTTCGTCTCCCCATACACCTGCTGCATTGGCCACTTTGATTTTGAACGAATATGTACCCTCTTCCAGTCTCGAGTAGTTTGCCGTTCTTACATCATCAATGTGGTTCCATGCCTGGTCCCATCCATCCAGCCGGTAAGCATATTTAATTTTATCGGCGCCGCTAAATTCCAACGCAACAAAATCGAGGGAGAGAACGGCTTCATGGTACGGCAGCGTAATACTTTCTAACCTTTCAATTGTCCTGTTGGTCACATAGGCTTCTTGCCCTTCTACTGACTTGTTGTTGATTCTTACGCCTGTTAGAAATACTTTTGGATGCCCCGTTTTATCGTAGATGCTTTCGGGATGAAAAAGATTGAATCCTTTAATTCCACCAAAAACAAACTCCCCGCTTTGCAATGCCAAAGCCGCGTTGAAACTAAACTGGTTGCTTTGCAAGCCGTCGGAAATGGAATAGTTGCGGCTTGTCTTGGTAACGGTATTGAACTTAGAAAGTCCGTTATAGGTACTAAGCCACAGATTTTGCTGCTTGTCTTCAAGTATGCGAAGGATGGTATTGCTTGGCAACCCTTCTTTGCTGGTAAATTGCTGAAACCTGCCATTTGCCCGGTCGAATAAAAGTAGACCGCCACCATCGGTTGCCACCCAGAAATTGTTCTGCGCATCTTCGTGGATATGCCGGACGGTGTAGCCAATTTTGTAAACCTGGTGCTTGTGTGATTGTTGATCCACACGTATTAACGACGTATAATTCCCCGCCCACAAAACGCCTTGTTTATCTTCTGCAAGCGTCTGAACGTTTGCTAGCGCATTATCAAATAATTCAAACCGGTTTTTCTCCCGGTTAAGCCAGTACAATGTCCCGTCGTTGGTGGTACTTACCCAAAGCTTTTTCTGTTTGTCTTCAAACACCAGCCACGCATTATTTTCCACGTTACCCGTCACCGGGTTGGTAATTGTAAACCTCTCGAAGGTCCGTCCATCAGGCCTAAGCCGGTGCACACCCCCAAACCAGGTTGCAAACCAGGTATCACCTTTTGAATCGCGAAGAATATTCGTGACGAAGTTGCTGCTGATAGAACCCGCATTATCCGCATCGTGCACAAATGGCGTAAATGTATTTCTGTGGCGGTCCCAGTACCGTACCCCCGCACCATCTGTCCCAATCCAGACATTTTGTTTATCATCCTCGCAAAAGGAAAGAATAAAATTGTCAACAGGGTTACTTGGAGATAAAGAAGGGTTTTGAAGAATGTGTTTAAACGAAGGAGCCTTAGGGAGTATGACATTGACCCCGCCCCTCAATGTGCCGATCCATTTACCTCCGTCATTATCCTCGTAGATAGAATAAACAGCATTGCTGCTGATCAACGGCTGTCCGGTTTCGGAAAGCAGTGGTTTCGGGTCCTTAATGCCAACTGGCATGGTCCATACACCTCCTCCGTCGGAGCTAATCCACATTACCTTTTGGCTATCTTCCAATAGGTTTACCACTTTGTGCCGGCGGGGTAATTCATTGGCCGAAAAAGTTCCGGTCGTGATATTGTATTTGAAAAGTCCGTCTTCGTTGCCAAGCCATAAATAGCCTTGGCTGTCGACGAGCAAACAATCCGCCTTTTTAATAGTAGCACTACGAACTATCAGCTTTCTTGTCACAAAACTGTACTCACAAAGGCCAGCGCCGGGTACAAAAACCCAGGCTGCCCGCCTTTTTTCATCCACTGCGATAGCTGTTGTACCGTAGGGCGATTCCGGCTTTGCGAATCTTGTTAGTGGCACCTGGTAGCCAATCGGGTTGTCTTTGCTGAAAACTAGAAGACCTTCTTTCTCGGTTCCTACAAACATGAGTCCATTGGATAAGGAACTCTGAATGGCCTTGATCCCATCGTGCAATTCTCTAACCGGTTCAGCATTCCATGGCTTGAAACGAGGCGTATAAAATTTAGCTTTTGCAGGATCAAGAACACTGAGACTTTTTTCGCACCCCACCCAAATATGATGGTTTGCATCTCCCTTGATAACACCAACATGATTATCCCGAAGTGAAGTAGCGTCATTAATAATATTCCGGTACACACGGAACCCATATCCGTCGTAACGGTTCAAACCATCGTACGTTCCAAACCACATGAAACCGTTGTGATCCTGGTAGATGCTCGTCACCGCATTATTGGAGAGGCCGTGTTCAATGCCCAGACGGACAACTGGTGTATTGTCAAATCCAAAACAAACGATTGGCAACAGGAAACTGAAAATATAAGCAATCCAGGTCTTCACAAACATGTTTCAATAAAGCAGGTTCGGAAAATAGCAAGAATCCCGCAGAGTCAGGAATAATTACTTGTCGGCGGGTTTTATCAGGGTAAGAGAAGAAGCTTCGAAAAACATTTGAAAACGAAAAAGCCCGCCAACGAGAGTTGTAGGCTTGCACCCGATTTGGTTGATTAATAGATGACCGGGCAACCGCGAACGATTGTAAGTGAAGAGGTTTATGACTCACTCCTTCCTTTGCCCAAACCTACAGGCAAGCGTAATAGAAAAGGCGCTGATATGTCCCCGCGTTTCAATCCGTGCCTGTTGGCGATTAACCAGATCAGGATGGCGGTAAGAAACTTCGTGAACGCTAACAGCGTTCGCTGAAACATTTCGCGAATGGCTGATACTGGCACTCAGGTTGAACCGGTGGCTTAACTGGTAATGAACATGACCGGCTACTTTGACTGAAATAAATGAGCCGACTTTCAAGTGATTGGTATCTTTGATTGAATAAATCGTATCGTTTGTCGCATTTAGCATCCAGGCTTCATCGGTGCCCGTTGCATCGGGGTAACCGGTGAAGGTAAAGGCAGTACCAGCCGAGAGGGAGAAAACCACTTCTTTTCTTCGCCCAATCCCAAAGAGGTCACGTTCATACATCAAGGAAAATTCATTAAAATTCGGAGCAGTGAGAAAAGCCTGGTAACCGGAGCCAGCGAAAAAAGCGATGCGTCCGAGGGAAAGCCGCTCGTAATGAAGTCCCAAGCGTTCTTTCTTTTCCAGACCATAAACAAACCCCAGCCCAAAAAAAGGATGGGTAATAGGCGAGCGGCTTAACTTGCCCGCTGGATCCATCTGTGTAAAACTTTCAATCATCTCCCCTCCTTTCACCCGGATTTCAAAACGTGGCAGGGGTAAACTGTCTTGTGAAACCAAAAAGGTGAAGGGGTACAATACGAAGAAAACAATGAACAATTCTTTTCGATTGAAGCGCATCATAGATACTCAAATTGAATAATGGTAACCATGCCTCCTCACTTAGCCAAAACTTGGATTGCTATACCAGCAGAACACGGATGGCTACAAAAAACCATCATCAATTTTCTTACTCCCCTCCATTTGAAGCAATCTCCTGAGACAGCCTTCCGGTTCTGAATTGCCAGGCCATTTTGTGTACAGCTCTTACTTTTTCAGTTGGGATTTGTAAAATTGCTGCCAGCCGCTCAAAAAGTAATTCTTCGGCAAAACTCACCACGCCGTCCGCCACCGTAACCTGCGCACAGTACCACAACAAGGCTTCGGGATCGGACGGATTAATTTGGCGGATCAGGTAATGTAGGCAGGAAGGATGATGTTTCATGCGAGTAAAGTAGCGATGGTGAATAGCGCTGTTTTGTGCCATCCATTGCTCATCCACACCATACAGGCGAGACATGATGGAAAACACAGTCTGCAACTCCGTGTCATTGCATTCACCATCTACATTACAGCAATGCAGCAATAAATGCAACATTGCATGAGGTGAAGAAGAACCATGTGTTGGATTCATGTCGGAACTGTCATATAGCATAGTACTTCGGTTTTAATTGGAAGGTGAAAGAAAAAGCAGGCGTTTGGTAAGGGGATGAAGCATGCCACCAACCAACTCACAACGCCTCTCTGCAAAAACCCTTGCCAATTTGGAGTTGCTGGCCTGTAATTGCCGGTAAATTGTCTGCCATGTATGTTTGGTTCTTGAATCTGGTGGTGTAGCTGTTGTTGTCATATCGGGCCAATCAGCAACTGCAAACGGCAACAGCACTAGCACAACCTTGATGCCCGCCTCTACTCCTGCATTGAGCGCCTTCATGTCAGCGCCTCCCGGTTGCCAGTTCATTAGTGTGAGCGACCCTCGCGGTAAATCCAAAATCTCCTCGGGTACAACATGACCACCAGTTGCATTTATTACAAACACAAAAGGTTTAACGAGGGTCGCTTGTGAAGAGGAAAGCTGGAGCCAGCGGCTTTCACCACGTGCATGCCGGGCATTTCCCTCCATCAGTTGCCTGACCGCTTCGCCAGGTGTTTTGGCGGCAGGTACTGACTCATGGTTAGCGTAAACGACCGACTGCTTATTATCGTCTCTTTTTTCAGCAGAAAAACATCCCGCAAAAACAAGGAAAAGAAAAATTGGTAAAAATGTCTTCCGATTCATCAGCGCATCGACGTTTACCAATGGTCAACGCCCCACCACAGACTTGGTTAGGATAAAAAAATTAGAAAGCGATTAAAAGTTGGTTACACGCCAATTAATCCTTTGTGACTTTCTTTTTAGCACTGGAGCCCCGTTCTATTTTGCAAGAGTAAACAGTTCCCTAATTAATAAAACCGATGAACTATGATGACGAAAAGCTTTGAACAAACGATTGTTGACTGTACTCCTTTTTTATACCGGGTAGCTCTGAAACTCACACAAAATATAAACGAGACCGAAGACCTGGTACAGGAGACCTTACTACTGGCACTACGCCACCGGGAAAAATTTGCGGAAGGAACAAAAATGGAAGCGTGGCTGTACACAATTCTTCGCAACGGGTACATCAACCGTTACCGAAAACAAAAGAACAAAATCAAAGTGACCAGGCAACTGGCCTTTCATCAGCGTTCGTTGCAAGCAAACCTTTCAAATGAAGGTCTAGGCCGTATGCTGTTAAAAACCGTGAAACAAAAAATTGAGCAACTACCCGTTGCCTACAGCAAGCCGTTGAAACTTGCGCTGGCTGGTTACCGTTACCATGAAATAGCTCAAATCACCGGACATCCACTTGGCACGGTAAAAAGCCAGATTCATTTAGGAAGAAATATGTTGAAAAAAGCATTGCGGCATGTGGTAGACTGAAATTATTCGTGGCTGTGCAAAGGTTTGATTTGTGCAGAAGATACTAGTTACCAACGGCGGGAAACGTCATTGTCACCGTCAACCCTTTCGGTTGATTGCTTTGTAGCGATATGTGTCCCTTGTGCCATTCGACAATGCTTTTCACCAGAGGCAAGCCAATGCCCGAACCATGAATGTGCCTAACGCCATTGGTGCGGTAAAACAGGTCAAACAATTTAGCCCGCTCTTCATCTGACACACCCATGCCGGTATCCGCTACCTGTAACTGCAACATTCTTTCTGTTGTGCAAAGTGAAATGTGCACCGGCTTACCCTCTCCATACTTTAATGCATTTTCCAACACATTTACCAATGCCAGTTGCAAAATAGCATCATCGCCATGCAAGCAATAGTTATCTCCTGGTACTTCACCAATTTGTATGCGTATAAGCGCCGCCTTTTCAGGCTGACGACTTTGCACGGAAGCTACTGATTCCAGCAACACTTCATCCAGTCGCACCACGCTTTTTTCAACGCCTCTTGTTTCAATCTTTGATAACACTAATAACCGATCTACCAGCTTCTCCAATTCATCAGATTTTGCCCGAATGCGATCCAGCGCCGCACGGTATTCTTCTGTACTGCGGTTATGTAACAATGCCAGTTGCGCCTCACCAGAAATCGCCGTAATGGGGTTGCGCAATTCATGGGCTGCATTTGAGGAGAATTGCTTCTGTGCCGCAAAAGCTTTTTCAATGCGGTCAAGCATCTGGTTGAACGTAATGGCTAATTCTCCCAACTCGTCGTAATCGTTGTAAACGTTCAATCGAAGGTTTAGGCTTTCGGCACCAATCGTCTTTGCTTTTTTGATTTTGTCTGACAAAGGCTGCAGTTCACGCCGCGGAAAATACCAACTCACAAATCCCATAGCAATGCTGCCCAGAATAATTCCGAACAGCAACACCTCTTTCAGGTTTTTGATCTTGGTATAACCAAAGAGGTCTTCCGCCGAAAGCACGATCACATTTCCCAGCGCTTTGTCAAAATGCAGCAGGTAAGAACGGCTTCCCTTTTCAATAAAATAAAATTTTTCGTTTTCGATATCCGCAAGTGTTGCCAGTGGCAGCAGTCCGTTGTTTTGCGGGATCGTGATAATGGGCGTCGGACGACGATAATAAAACGCCTCCTTCGGCAGCGTGCCTGGCGGAAGATGATCCAGCGTCATAAAAGGATAAGCAGCATTTTTTCGAAGCAACGAATCAGCTTCCTGTAATCTTACCTGCATGCGTTGCCGGAATTCTTTCTGCCGGTAATCAAACGTAAAAAAATAAATAAAGCACGAAAGCGCCAGCAGGATTAAAACCGCCGACACAGCAAATAGTAGCGAAAGGCGTGCTCGTATCGTAAGCTTTAAAAATCTCACTTAAAACGGTTGGGTCTCCTGCATAATGTAGCCAAGTCCAGGTTTGGTGAAGAGCAGTTTTTTTCCAAACGGCTTTTCAATTTTATTGCGCAAATAATTGATGTAGACGTCCACCACGTTGGTACCTGGATCAAAGGGAAGATTCCAGACCTCGTCTAATATCTGTGCCCTTGACTTGAGCTGCCCACGGTGGCGGGCCATGTACTCCAATAACTGAAATTCTTTTGCTGTTAATTGCACCGGTACACCGGCACGTTTAACTTCTTTTGTTTGTAAGTCGATATGCAAATCATCAATCTGCAGGAACTCTGCCTGGAGGCGGGCTTCATGGCGACGAATGAGGGCCCTTATGCGAGCCATGAGTTCGGGAAGTTGAAATGGTTTGGCCAGGTAATCATCAGCACCGGCATCTAACCCGGCTACAATATCTTGTGTTGACCCAAGCGCCGTTAGCAATAGTACCGGCACCGTGTTGCCTTCAGCTCGCAATTCGCGGCATAGCTGCAAACCATTCTTCACGGGCATTACGATGTCAGCTACCACTACGTGTGGATCAAAGCTGCGTGTCATTGCGATTCCTACTTCGCCATCATAGGCCAGTCTAACTTCGTAGTTCATCTCCTGTAAACTGCGCTGAATGAATGAGCCGACCTGCGGGTCGTCTTCTACTACCAATATGCGAGTGTTGGCGAGGGTCATAAACAGCGGTTTACATTATAAATCCAAAAGCAAAACTGGATGCTTGCAATTGATTGCTTTTTTAAAACGGTTGAAAACTAAGAAAGTTTAAACCTTACACTGCGAAAAAAAGTAATGCACTGAAAATTAAAATTCGATTAAAACTTTTTTTGTTAACTGAAACATTTACCAATCGCCTGTTAGAAAAGAAAACATCTATCATGAAAGGACTTTATCATATTGTGCTTTGTAGCACTCTCCTTCTGTTAGTTACTTCCTGCACCGTGGTGCGACAAGGTGAAGTAGGCGTAAAACGAAAAATGGGAAAACTGCACCCGGGCATTTACACAGCCGGCGCTGTTGGTTTTAACCCATTTACAACGCGGGTCTTAAAACTGAGTACGCAAACTGAAAACATGGAAGTGCAACTGGATCTGCCTTCCAAAGAAGGACTGACAATCCGTTCAAACATATCTATCCTGTACCGGATCAGGCCGGACGCCGCACCTTCCATTCTGGAATCTATCGGACCTGATTATGAAAATGTAATGATCACGCCTGTGTTCCGGTCAGCTGCAGCTGATGTATCGGCCCGCTTTATGGCGAAGGACATGCATACCGGTGAACGTGGCATCATTGAACGGGAGATCACCAAATTAATGGAGAAGCAACTGACTGCCCGTGGGTTTGTGATTGAAGGAGTGTTGCTCAAAAGCATTGTATTGCCGCAAGGACTTTCCCTGGCCATTCAGCAGAAACTGGAGGCAGAACAACAGGCGCAGCAAATGGAATTTGTCCTGGACCGTGAACGCAGGGAAGCCGAACGCAAAAAAATTGAAGCCGAAGGTTTGCGTGAAGCACAGAAGATAATCTCAGAAGGCTTGAACCCATTTTTTATTCAATGGAAAAGCCTGGAAGTATTCAAACAACTTTCTTCCTCGCAAAACACCAAGATTGTTGTTACCGATGGAAAAACGCCGTTGCTGATCGATGGAGGAACCAGTGTTAAGTAAATTGTTTTGCCAACTCAGACTTGTGCGTTCTCTACTCTGAAGGAAAGGCAATTAAATCTTCTCACAGTGCAGACCCTATAGACACGACCTCCTATTTTAGGAGGTCGTTTTTTTTAAACCTCTAAACGAACGAAAACAACGTAATCTTCTACTTTCTATTTATTGCTGTTGCCTGATTTAATTGTGGCCGGCGGGACTTATTCAGTAAGAAGTGAACGAAATGTTTTGTTGCAGCAATGCCTTGATTAGTCACTATCGCTTGTGCCTCGGTTTGTATTCGGGTTCGCTGACCCCTTTCTTCCCAACTCAATAAAATACCCCAGTTGTAAAAAGTCACGTCCTGATTCATCGTTGATCTTATAATCAAACTGATGCAGGTAACCAACCTGCAACAGTGTTGACCTGGAAGCCCGGTAACTAAAGGCAAGCAAGGCACGGTTTCGCTCAAAGTAGGGTTCATTATCCGTGAAAAACACTTCATTGCTGGCACTGATTTGAAAGGGTTTGTCAGGGCTGTCTTTTTTGCCAAAGGGATACGACAGACCTAACCGGTAGCGAAAGCGGTTGCGGTACCCATTACTGGTAAAGCGAAGCTCAGAGCGGTAGCGCTGTTCAACACTGAGTGGCCCTAAGGCCTGCGACAGGATGAGTTGGGGCCATAGCCGAAATTCATCGTTGTTTTTGGGTCGCACAAAATTTCCGCCCTCTGCAAACGTCTGGTAGCTGCCCGCACCCAAGGACAAGGCAGCGTTTTTGTGAACCTTATAGGTAATGCCGCCCTTGTATTCATAGTAGTGGTAGTGTGTATAGAACTTTAAGGAACGCAGCTGCGCCTCGCCAAACAAATTCCATTTGTCGGTTACCGTGTACTTTAGGTTTACAATATTCCAGCTTCCCAGATCAAACTGTTGGGACTTCCCTTTGAGGAACGACAAAATCAAAAGCGAGGCAAAAAAGCAAGTTCTCATAAACTGTTGCAATCAAGGTAGCATTTTTAGTACGGCATTTGCGTTTTTTTAAAACACTCATTCCCGAATAGTCCGACAATACGTGATGCATTAAAGTAGAAAGTGAAGTAAACGCAATATAGCGGGCAAAGGCGATTTTTTCCTAACCGCTTTTATAAATTATAGCGTCAAGCACTGAGCGTTGCTAGCGCTAATCAAACACAGTGCTGCTTTATGCCCTGCCAAAACCAACCCAAACTTTGATTATATCGAGCTGTAGTAGTACGACGTAAAAAATTTGTCGAAGTATCTGAAGTTTATATTGGATTGTCACAATCGACATCATCGCTGAATAAAGAAATTTAGCTCATTTCTCGCTTTCAAGCCGATGTGAGCAATGTCTCGGGCTTACTACCCTGGTGTGAACAGAGTTTGACCTATAAGATTGATCCCAATTTTCGGGAGGTCACCTTTGCCAATTTCATTCTTTCTTTTCAGCTTCGTTGCTTTTGCTAAGAGAACTCAGCGCTACCTTAAAGTTGCGTTTGTTGTTTGTCAGTGTAAAAGTAGGCTTTATACCAGTCGTCTTGATGTCGTTTCCTTTCATTGCGAAGGCTTCTTGCTTCCGGTCTGCTATATAAATTTCAGTGCCAATTGGAAACGTGTAAGTCTTGATTTCCGATGGTTGCAAATCTCCCACCCTTGTCTGATTCTTTCCATCTGGGGTATAGATTATCAGGGAAAGTCGGTAAACGTCCTGATAATCATTTTGAAAACTGATGGTTGCGTTTTCTTGTCCGTAGGACTTTACTTGAAAAAATAGAGCGATAAGGAGTATATTAGAGTTCATTTAGTTTAACACACGTACACGCGATTTGTTCGCTGCGAACGGAAAAGCGTTGCTTTCACTCGGTGCATTTGGCATACTCAGCTTCGCTCATTCCCTCTTGCTGATTAAAAATAATCGGCAACACCAATATTCTTCAGCACCTTTTGTAGCAAAACCCTGTTAGCTCATGTTAACGATCTTAGTCTAAAAGTTCCGCCACTTTATTTCTAATCAACGTATAGGGAGACGTCTGGGGTGAAGGTTGTGTATTCACAGCGCCTAACGTTCGTTGAACGAACAACACGCCGATAATGCCTCGTTTCTTATCCAGCCAGGGAGTAAAGCCAAAAGCGCCTTGGTCGCTGAAGACTGTAGGTGCGTTGTTGGTATATTCTTCAATCCAGCAGCCAAGCCCATAGCGAAAGGACTGTCTTAGCAGATCAGTTTCATAAGGAGTCGAAGCAATAGGAACACCTGCCGTCTGGTCTTTCAGCATTTCTGCTACACTTGATTTACTTAAAACGTGGATGCCATTAAACAAACCATCATTGAATAACATGAGAAGAAAGTTGCCATATTCCATCATGCGTGTACCAGCTCCACCAGCTATTCTGTAGTTTGTAGTGGCACCAAGCGCTGTATAATTTGTGTTGGGCATTTGGCATTTGTCTGCAATGCGTTCTTTGAATAATATATCCCAGGTTTTACCCGATACTTTTTCTGCAATACCACCTGCCACATGCATACTCACTCCGCCGTAAGCGAATTGTGATCCATTAGGCCCATACGGCAGGGCGGTTTTAGATACTGCTGTTGCACCAATAAAACCGCCCTGACCTATCCCTTTGACAGCTTCCTGCAACGTAATACCATCTGAGCTAATCCACTGGCTGCCACCCGCTAGCCCGGAAGTGTGGCTCATTAACTGGCGCAGCACAATATTGCTTCGGTCCAGCGTTGAAAATTCGGCAGGATAAAACTTACTGACCGGATCATTTAAAGAAAGCTTGCCTTCATCTACTAATGTCATGACAGTGGCCATTGAAGGCCATTTGGATCCAGAAGCAATGGGTATATAGGTTTGGTCGCTATAATTACCGAAGTACTGTTTGTAAAGAACTTTACCTGTTTTGTCCATTATCAATAGTCCGGCATCGCCACCTAACTGCGAGAGTGAGTTTTGCATGATGGCTGTAAGTGCAGAAAAGTCTTTTGTCGGTGAGACGTCGGGAGTAGCATTCTTTTTACACGCAGAAAATAGACAAGCAATCAACAGCAGAAAAAGAAATCTCATAAACAATTTTTTCGATAGACTGCTACTACCTTTTTAAGGTTTAATAGCAGCTAATGTAGAACAGCTTTCTGCAGCGGGATAGATAGGTTCTACAGTTTTTGCTTTGTTCCTGCTGTAAAATAATTCTTTTGTCGAGGACGTGTACCCTAGTGCGGCAGGTTCAGATTTATCAACCTTTGTATAACTCCGTTAACCTGCTAATGTGTCCTTATAACTTATTTAGGCACATAGCCGGAAGAATAAATCAATCAACGGTAACCCTTCTGTGATACAGCTTTCTTATATTCATAGACCAATTAAAAGATATGAAAAAGTTGATTGCCTTGCTACTTCCCACAGTGGCATCTCTTACGGGGCTTGCACAGATCGATGCAGGTCTCTTCAGATACCCTGACGTATCAAAAACAGATATTGTGTTTACGTATGCCAACGACTTGTGGATGATTCCAAAGACAGGTGGCACTGCCGTCAAACTCAGTTCACCAGCCGGGGTGGAAGTCTTTCCAAAATTTTCTCCCGATGGCAGACACATTGCCTTCACCGGCAATTACGATGGCAATGCAGATGCCTATGTGATTGCCACCACCGGTGGTGTGCCAGTACGTCTTACCAGCCACGGTTACCCTGACCGGGTGGTGGACTGGTCGCTTGATGGCAGCAAAGTTTTATTTGCTTCAAGCCGCGAAAGCGGGAAAGCTCGATTCAGCCAATTTTTTACGGTAGCATCAAGCGGGGGGCCTGCTGAAAAATTGCCATTGGCATACGCCGAATACGGCTCCTATTCTCCTGATGGAAAACAAATCGCAGTTGTTATCAGAACGGAACGCCTCCGCAACTGGAAGCGTTATCGCGGTGGTAACGTAGCTGATATTCATATCTACAATTTCGCCAGCAAAACTTCGGAGAACATTTCTGCTGCGGATGACGCACCTTATGATTTCCCGATGTGGCACGGCAACGCCATTTACTATCTTTCCGATAAAGGCCCTGAACAACGCACCAATATTTGGAAATACGATGTAGCCACTAAAACATCAACACAGATCACCAAGTACACGGATGTTGATATACATTTTCCTTCGCAGGGCCCTGAAGACATTGTATATGAAGCCGGGGGTAAGCTCTACCTGCTTCCGTTTTCTACGTTACAGCCAAAAGTGGTTAGTGTAAGTTTGGTAACTGATAAAGCATTGCTGAAGCCCCGCCTTGAATCAGTAGAAAAAAATATCCAATCTGTGGCATTAAGCCCGGATGGAAACCGGGCCTTGATAGCAGCCCGCGGTAATGTGTTTTCCGTTCCGGCTGAAAACGGTTTTGTGAAAGATCTCACACATTCCTCCGGCTCTGCCGAACGTTATCCTGCATGGTCGCCTGATGGTAAATCCATTGCGTATTGGAGTGATAAATCCGGAGAATATGAATTATACATCATGCAGACGGATGTCGAAGGTTCGGAAAGAAAAGTGACGAACTTAGGCGAAGGCTTTCGGTACCAGCCTTATTGGTCACCTGACAGCAGGAAGATTGCTTTCATTGATAAAGCGATGAAGATTCAGGTAGTGGATGTGGCTACCGGCCAAACGATGCAGATTGACAAAGGTCTTCGTATGATGCATGGCCCGTTAGCCAACTTCACAGTTCGTTGGTCGCCAGACAGTCGTTACCTTACTTACAACAGGGACCTGGATAATTACCAGCAGGCTGTTTTTATATACGATTACAACAATAAAAAGCTGCACCAGGTTACATCCGGTTTTTATAGCGGGTTTAGTCCTGTATTCGATCCGGAAGGCAAATACCTCTACCTCTTGACATCACAATCTTTTCAACCGATATACAGCAGCATTGACAATTCATTTATTTATGCAAACTCCGGCCAGGTGGCTGCAATAGCGTTGTTGAAAAATACGCCGTCGCTGCTTGCTCCAAAGAATGATACCGTTGCATTGAAGTTGGACGCACCGGCAAAAAAGGAAGAATTAATCAGTAAGGCAGAGAAGGAAAGAAAGGATACATCGTTAAAAGTAAAACCGCTGCCTTCGGCAAATAATGTGCTCATTGATTTTGACGGACTGGAGCAGCGAATGGTGATACTGCCATTAACAGCAGGCAACTATGGACAGTTGAATGCTGCAAAGGGCAAGCTCATTTATATGAAATATCAGAACGCCGGCACGACTGGACCGGGAGCTATTAAATACTTTGACATAGAGAAACGTGAAGAAAAGACGATCCTTGAGAATGCAAACGGTTATCTGCTGTCGGAAAACAAAGGAAAAATTTTAGCTGGGCGACCCAACTTTCAATATGCCGTTATTCAGCCTGCCGAGAACCAGAAATTTGAAAAACCATTGCGTGTAGCAGAAATGCAAACCATGGTAGATCCCGCTGCTGAATGGAAACAAATATTTGCCGATGCATGGCGTATTCAACGAGATTATTTCTACGATCCGGGTATGCATGGCGTCAATTGGAAAAAGGTTGGTGAACGGTATGGCAAAATGCTTGAGGGAGCCACCACACGTGAGGAAGCAAATTTCGTCATCGCCGAAATGATCGGCGAGTTAAATGCATCGCATACGTATCTAAGTGGTGGTGATCTTGAAAAATCCAAAACACAAAACACCGGGTATCTTGGTGTAGACTATGATGCAGATGGTGAATATTACAAGATCAAAAAAATCATTCGCGGTGCAGCCTATGATGCGGAAGCACGTTCACCACTTGATATCTCTGGCATTGATGCCAAAGAAGGAATGTATATTCTTGCTGTAAACGGTGTGCCGCTCACAACTGCAAATGATCCCTATTTGGCCTTTGAGGGGTTGGCAAATAAAGCAGTGGAAATTACGTATAACACCAAACCTTCCTTTACCGGTGCAAAAACAGTTATTGTACAAACGCTGGGCGATGAATATCGTCTGCGCCACCTTGCCTGGATCAACGAGATGGCACAAAAAGTTTCAGAAGAAACGAATGGCGACGTAGGTTATATCTATGTGCCCAGTACCGGCGTTGACGGTCAAAACGAATTGATCCGCCAGTTCAATGCTCAGTGGCAAAAGAAGGCGTTGATCATTGATGAACGCTTTAATGATGGCGGACAAATACCTGATCGCTTTATTGAAATCCTGAACCGTGACCCACTAGCGCATTGGGGTATCCGGGATGGCAGTCCGTGGCCATGGCCGCCGTATGCGCATTTCGGACCTAAGGTAATGTTGATGAATGGCTGGAGCGGATCGGGTGGTGATGCCTTCCCCGATTATTTCCGCAGAAAAGGCTTGGGTCCATTAATCGGCACAAGAACCTGGGGCGGATTGATAGGCATTTCAGGCACGCCGCCACTAATTGATGGTGGTAGTGTAACAGCTCCCAGCTTCCGCATGTATAATCCCGATGGCACCTGGTTCAAGGAAGGGCATGGCGTAGATCCGGATATTCCTGTAGATGAAAATTTAGGGGCTATGGCCCGCGGCGTGGACCCGCAACTCCAAAGAGCTATCGAGGAAATAAAAACATTATTGAAAACAAAAGAGTATAAAAAGCCTGAACCGCCAAAGGTGGAAAAGAGAGGTTTCTAGATCTTAGTTAGGTTTCAAACAGCCAATCATTACCTGAACGTAGGTAATGATTGGCTGTTTTGTTTCTGGGTTGAAACAAAATAATAACAGAACAAACATCTCTACGTTATACCAAAAATCGCGACGTGATGATACAGTTGCCCTATTTAAATGAAATGAGAGTATTAATGTCCGTGCATAAAGAGCATCTACATCCTAAATAGGTTGAAACATAGTCGTGTAATCTAAATCAGACACTCATGAAAAGAGACAACCTGTTAATCGCAGCATCTGATTCTTTTCACACTTACCTTGTTTTTATTAGCTCTTTACTCAATGATAAATTTATAACCCCTACCGGGTACGTTACTAATTTTAATGGAGCTATCGTCGCTTAATTTCTTACGTAATTTAGACACCAGCACATCAACATTTCTACTAATGACCACTACGCCTTCATCTTCCCATATTTCTTTCATCAGTTTTTCCCGTTCTACCGTCTGATTAATATTTTCTGCAAATATTTTTAGTGCTCTTGTTTCTTTTTCCGAAAGCGCAATATTGTTGTTCGCCGTTTTAAGAACACTGTTATCTGCGTAGAATCTAAAAACACCTAATTGCATGTAATCACAATTATCAGAAGTTGGTTCTTTCTCTTCTTTTTTACGAAACTTATCTTTTACATAAAACCCAAAGAAACCCAACGGAATAATTAATAGGGTCAACCAAAAGAGATTAAACTCCGCTTTTTTTGAAAGCTCTATTTCAATAATATAACAGCTAACGTCCAGCGAACGTCCCCTGCAAGGAGTTAAATCCCCTGATTGGCTATTTATTTCGAATGCAAAAACAGTTTCATTTTGGTGACAATTTCTCAGATTCACGATATAATCGTTTGCCAGGCCGGCCTTTCGAAATGTTTGTTGAACCAAATCGATGAGTGTATCTGAAACAAAACCAAAGTCATTTTGAAAGGAGATCTGGTAGGTATGTTCCTTTAATTTCTTAATGGGCATCACCCGGGAGGAAGAATCTTTGGCCGAAAGCAAAAGCTGATGCCCTAAATCACGCAATACAACTTCTATATGCTTCTCCGGGATTTCCTCATTTTTACTGGCGAATGCAACAGCAGCGATCAAAACAACAAGCATGATGATGCACGATCCAACCAAAAGAAATGGCTTCATAAGCGCAAAATAATCCATTAACCATCGGTAATTGGTCCTTTTACAAACGATTTACACCGCTTTTACATCTTTTTACAGCTAAAAAACCTAACGCTGGTTGACGCCTGATAGCTTTGCCCTATTGTTTCACTAAATCATTTACTGCCATGAAAATCTTTATTCTTGCTTTGTTACTCCTCTTTCAATTGTCCTGTCACCAGGCGTCTGAATCTTCACAAGCATCCCTTATGCCAGTATGGAAGCCAGAACAAAAAGCGGATAATGGGAAAACTTCAAACATCGTCTTTAGATCTACTGACGGCGGCCGGACCTGGCAGGACATTAGCGCAGGCCTGCCCAAACCCACGGTGGACGATTACGGTTTTGCCAGTGATGGATTTTTTTCAAATGATAATGGAGTATTTCTGACTGCTGGAGAGGAGATTTACCACAGCACACCCGATGCTAAAGCTCCTTTTTGGAACAAAGAGATCAGTGGAATAAGTTGGAAACAAGTTCGTACTGGAGGTGAACGTAAAATGGTAGAGTCCAACGGTGTACTGTTAGCAACAAGCAATAATGGTATAATTCGATCGACCGATGACGGTGAAACCTGGTCGTTGGTGATCAGTGAGGGCGGTGTGGGTATCGATGTGGCAAAGATTAGAGGAGGGTTTGCTGCTATCACCTATAGTTCAGCGTCAAAAGCCAGGAGAGTACGAACATCCTACGACGGTGGGCAAACATGGCAGCCCATTGATGCTGGCCTTCCGGCTTCTTTAAGCATTTCCTCAATTATCCAGGTGGGTGAAGACTTTTTTTGTGGCCATCCTAAAGGGATTTACAAATCATCAGACAAGGGAAAAACATGGGAGCTGTTACTTCCATCTGTGGAGGGTAAGGTTTTCAATTTATCGGTTTCAGGCGATGTGATTTATGCTGTACCCAAAAACGGAGGTTGTTAAAGCTTCGATTGGCCAACCTAGTGTTTTATAGGCAAGCATACCAAAGTAGCATAGAAATACAAATCAGAGGACCGGTTATGTCATTTTGTTGTTCCTAACGGCTTTTTTGCTTGGAAACATTCCAGCCAAAATTGAACCAGTGGAAGCAGTTGCCAGAAACGTTACATTGGTTCGTGTGTATGAGAACAAATACGTTGAATCTCTCTACTAATTCGACTGGAATTAAATTCAAAGGTCTCAGAGGGTCAGCTTATTCATGTTTAGCGCAACGGTTGATGGCGTGTAACCTCTTACACGGAACACTTGCCGCCCAGCAGGAACAAAATTGGCTTCGCCGCCGCGACGGGTGTAAATAGCAATACCTCCGCCAGCCGCTCCACCTGGCGCCCCAAAGAATGGCGGTGGGTAGGCCTTCACAATTGCAATGTCAGCCATGGGTATACTTGCAATTTGTTGCGGGGACACACGTATTTCATCCAGAAAAAACGTGACTGGGGCACCTCGCCACATGGCAACGCCGCTGCTAAAGCCAGTCGAAAACATTTGCAGCCCGGCTACCCTGCCTTGCAAATAGGAAAAAATATTTGTAAAACCCAGTGCATTGGGATTGTCCATAATGCTAATTATTCGTTCGTCCGCGGACTGGAATAAACCCGAGGAGTACGCTTCATTGAACTGTTGTGCCGGTGTTTTGGTGGTTGTTCTAACTACAACTGCAGGTAGTAAAGTTCCTCCGTCTACGAAAAAATCTTTCGGTACGTCAAGTGGTTTGTAGAGTGTTGAACGGACTGCTGGGGGTGGATTGCCTACATAAAATGACCGCCCACTGACCGCAAAGGGAGTAACGGTAGAATCAAGCTGTGTGCTGATGCGGATATCCATTGGTTGACTTCCGTTACCTGTCCCGGAAAAAGCCATCAGGGCATTGTCCTCAAAAAGCCAGTTGCGGATCGTAAAACTTCCGTCCCGCCCTACCGAAACCTGTTGCTCATCCCATGAGCCGTTTTTGGTAAGGAGCATCGCTTGTATACTGCCGCTCTTTTCCCCGTCTTTAATTTTACCAACAACCTCAAAAAACCGGTTTTGCAAACCGGCAAACAAGGAGTATTTGCCCCGGGGTAAGGAGTCAGGTAAGTAGAGCATTCCGGAAGCCTCTCCATTGATGACCGGCCAACGCAGGCGGGCTCGCTGACCAGCTTCATTTTCAACAAAAAGTTCTACCGTGGCTAAGGGCAGTTTTTCTGCCGAGTCGGATTTATAAACTACTGTTACCTGTAAAGAATCACCCGGTTGTAAAGTATGCTTATCAAACCCTATATCCAAGCGGTTTTTTGACTGCTGTGCCTCTGCTGTAGTTGCCAGCACTACAATGGTTAGAATGGAGAAAAGAATGCTTTTCATAGACGATAATTCAATCAAGAATAAAGCCAGCAGATGTTAGCGGAATGGGAAATAAATAACGGATCTAGACGCATCGGCCGGAGGAAAAATTGAATAGAATAGAAGCCCAGCGGCTTAGAGGATAATCGTTTCTGTTGAACTAATTTGTCCTCGAAAACTCTATTTGACGATAGAAATAAGAAAGGAAAGATTTCTCAATGATGGTTAAATAATTTGCTCCCTCTAGTGCTAAGGTGTCAAGAAGACAAAAGATTCACTGCAAAAAAGCCCGGATGATTACAAACTATTAGTCTACTAACCCTCTTTTGATTGCTTCCTTTACAAGACCGGCTGCGTTTTTAACATCCAATTTCTGCGTCAGGTTAAACCGGTGGGTTTCTACTGTACGCAGACTTATAAAAAGTTTGTCAGCTATTTCCTGATTGCTTAATCCATCAGCGATAAGCTTTAAGATTTCCTTTTCCCGCTTTGTTAGCGGAATATCAAACATAGAGCGACGCTGGCCGGAAATACTTTCCTGTATCAGGATCATTTTAATGGATTCATCAATATACTCCTCTCCTTCCACTACTTTTTTTATGGCTGTAAGAATAGTCTCCTGGTCGGCGTTTTTCAACAGGTAACCCGAAGCGCCGCTGCGAATAATCTGTTTGATATAATGTGTATCATCAAAGCTGCTGAAAGCGATCATGCGGACTTTTGGGTAAAGCCGGTGCACTTGCTTGCAAATATCGATGCCACTAATCTCCGGCATTTGAATATCTAGGAGGATGACTTGTGGTTGATGACTCTTTAAATATTCAAACAGCTCGCTACCGCTAGTGGTACTATAAACAATCGTCACGTCAGTGGAGTGAGCAAACATGGCTTTCAGCCCGTTGATCACCACTTCGTGGTCGTCGATAATGGCAATGGAAATTGAGTTCGTTGTTTCAGTCACAGTATGAATTTTATAGCAGTTGTTTTGTATCGTTTGACAGTATTTTATCTCTTTTCACAGGGCCAAGATTATCCTCTGTTCGTCAAATAACTTTTTCCGTCTTGCTGCAATTTAACATCGAATCTTATGCAAGTACGATACATTTTGAAAAACAGAAAGGACGCCGCTTAGTCGTCCTTTCTGTTTGCTTCTTGTGAAGCTTAATTTTGAATAAATGAAAGACTGATCAAGTTGCCATTTTTTTGCACTGCTCTGACATAATAAATTCCGGCTGGCAAATGTCCTGTTGCAACGGTCACCAACTGCGAAGTAATGATTCCACTATACACAAGTTTACCGCCTGCATCAACAATCATAAACTTGCTGCCATTTAAAGCGGTACCACATTTCAATTTTAAATCATTCCGCACAGGATTTTCCAAAACTTGGAGCTGGCTTCCTTCTTCGCTTTTCACCTGCACCGTTTTAGAATAAGAGTAGTTACCATCAAGATCAATTTGCTTTAGTCGGTAGTAAACAGTGCCGCCGACCATAGTAGCATCAGTAAAGTTGTAAGTGTAGGTTGACAGCATTTGAGAACTCGCCGGTACCACGCCAATCTTTACAAATTGTACACCGTCTGTCGTTTTTTCCACTTCAAATTCTTTGTTCTTTACTTCAGCAGTTGTCTTCCATTCCAACACCACACTGTTTGATTGCTTGACCGCTGTAAAGCTTACCCAAGTTACCGGTAATGGATTGGGAATTGTAATCTGCGTCTTCGCAGGATCATTTGTATGATAAAGCGTTGTCGCCCCAAACTGGTTAAACTCATAGATTGTAAAATGATAGGTCTTTGTTGGCTTTAAATTGGAGACATTGGTAGTATTCCCGGTTCCACTGTACACTACAAAGTTGCCTGTGCCTACTGATTGCCCGGAGCCAAATTGGGAATTGGGGTTGTAGGTTGTATTATCGCTGGGGACGCCTGTAACCGCTGCTCCTTCCCTTGCTATGATCATGCGCCTTTGCCCACTGCCGATTTCCCAATCCAGCTTAACGGTTTCACCATTGATCCATTTTGCCTTTAGTGCAGTGGCCTGCGACAATGGCGCACCAACGATTTGTTTGAACCCAGTAGCAAATTGCGCCGTCAGGTAGGCCGTACCAAGCGATGCCGGCTCTTCGTATTCAAACACGTTCACCAGGTACGTTTCTCCGGGCTGCAGTCCGGTTACGTCAACTGTGTTTTTATCGCCATTGTATACGACATATTGCTTCGTTCCATCCGAACTGATATCAACGCCACCGCCAAACAAAGGATTAGCAATGTATGTCTGCCCATCAACCGGCTTTACCGTTGGATTTGACACAGCCCGCATAATGACCAGGCTTTTCGCACCGTTGCCTCTTGCCCAACTGATCGTAAATCCGGTTTGTGTCATGTTGGAAAACGAAACATTGTTAGGTGCTACAGTTGGTCTTTCAACCGTTGTTTTTGATCCTGTCAGGGGCGGTGTAGTAACTGTGTTTTGAAACACTGGCGCCAAATTTCCGTTTGCTTCTACTACTGTAAAATGATACGTTACTCCCGGCTGTAAACCATTTACCGTGCAGGTATTTCCTTTGCCTTTGTACACCACGAAATTCCCGTTACCAACCTGTGATCCTTTGCCAAAATCATCTGCCGTATAATCTGTCAAATTAACAGGTACACCATCCACCGGGCTTCCGGCTTTAGCTAAAAGAATACGCATCTCTCCGCCGCCAGGATTCCAACTTAAACTGATAGTACGGTTAGCGAAACTGGTTACGGTAAACAATGTACCGGACGAAGTAGGGGGTTTAGCTGTAGATGAACTGGCCATAAGCACATTGGTGGTTGTCGATGGTGAAGCAGTTGCAAATTGTACCACATCGCCTAACCGACCATATTCGTAAACGGCAAAATGATAAATGGTGTTCGGCTCTAAGCCGGTTACCGTACAACTGTTTCTTGTTTCTACTGTGCCGACACTATCGTTATATACTACAAACTCCCCTTGCTTCACCTGAGCACCAAGCCCAAACTGTGCATCTGCAGCATAAAGTGTGTTGTCTTTTAAATCGCCAAACTCTCCGGCTGTGGTTGTAACTGCTGCACCTTTCCGTGCAACAATCACACGGGCCTTTCCATTGCCGTTGTTCCATGACAGCTTAATGCTGTTTCCATCAATGTTACTAAAAAGCATCGTGCTTGCAGGTAATGTCGGACGAGTTGCACTCGTCATTTGTCCTCTTGCAGGGTTGGCATCCAGGTAAAGCTTTCCTAAATACCCATTGTATTCAAATACGGCAAAATGGTATTCCGTGCTGCTTTGTAATCGTTGTACAACTGTGCTTTCGCCAGCATCTGATAATACAAAATTGTCACCATTGATTACACCTCCATATCCAAGTGCTGCACTCGGACCATAGCTTGTTAAGTCGGTCGGTGTTACGTTGACAGGAGCCCCTTTTCTACAAATCAAAAGTCTTCCTGAACCATTACCTGCCTTGTATTTTACGGTAGCATATTTATCGGAGATTGCTTCGAAGCTTATGTCTTTTGCTTGTATCGTGGGCTCATCGTGGGTAGACCCGTTGGTAGTTGCCGGACTTATTGACTGATAAACTGGTTTCCCATTTGCATCATAATCGTATTCATAAATAGCAAAATGATACGTCGTATTCCTCGGCAAACTTGTAATCGTCATGCTGTTCGAGCCAGCATCATTCATATTAAATCCGTTGTAAACAACGAATTGTCCATCGCCTAAATTGCTGCTGCCTGTGCCACCAAAAGAAAGATTACCGGAATAGGTTGTTCCGTCTACAGGTGTAGCTGTTACCGGCTGTCCCTGGCGTGCAATGATTACTCTGGACGCACCATTACCAAGTTTATAGCGGATAGTAATGCGATCGCCGTCTTTTCCTTCTGATACAAAATTTGTACTGTTTACAGTTGGGCGTTGGTTGGTTGTGACTTTCGTCGTCGTGGGTGCAGCTGTTTGATAGACCGGTTTATTTAGGCCATTGTACTCGAATACAGCAAAATAATAGTCTGTCGATGTTGTAAGGCTGGATAAATCAAACACGTTACCATTGATATTACCGTTATACACAACCTTGTTGTTACCTATCATTGCTCCAACTGGATAAGCAGTAAGATCCATTGGGACCGCGTCAACCGAAGCGCCTTTGCGCATCAATACCAAGCGACGATCGCCAGAACCGCCGACAACACCCATCCGCAGGAAATTACCGGCCAAAGTATTTGGCGTAATACTAACTGCCGCTGTTGCTGGTGGAACGGCCGTGCTTTTGTTCCCACGAAGCGGAGAAAGGAGATATTCCGTTGTGTTTCCTGTTCCATTATATTCGAAAACAGCAAAATGGTAAACGGAATTTGGCGCAAGCCCGCTAATCGTTACCGAATTCATCGAACCGTTGTAAACAACGTATTCCCCTGGTGCGACAGGAGCGCCTGTACCAAATTCCAACGCGTTGTAACTGGTTCCGTTGGTAGGGAGAAAGCTGACCGCATCATCCTTTCGCACCACGACAATTCGGTTTAGCCCATCACCCCTGTTAAACGTAATGGTGAAACTAGTCCCTTCGATGGAACTATAGCTAAGATTTTCACTGGCTTTGGTTGGTGCCGCAGCCTGCACTATAAAGGCTTGAAACAAAAGAAAGAAAAGTAAAAAAGTTGATTTCGTAGTAAGTAGTAAATACTTCATTGCAGTAAGTTTTTTGATACTGCAAAGGAATTTTATGTAACAGGATTTCTTTTCAGGCTTAGTAACGATAATTAGAAATACGTAGTACTACTTAGAAGCGGGCATGCCTATGTTTTAACATGAAAAAAGAATAATAATGATTGCTAATTATATTGGGAGTATTGATCAGGCAACAGGCAGGTCTTCTTTCCTTTCCATGCCCGCTGTTTCAAATTCAAGGTAAACATTTACACCTTCCCCGGGAACGGCATTCAACGTTATGCTGCCGTTCATGGCTTTGACCGTTGCACAAAGGTTGCTCAGCCCCATGCCCTCTTTTTGCACGTCCTCCTTTGAAAAACCAATGCCGTTGTCCTCTACAGATACATACATGACCCTTTCATTACATTGAAACTGAACAATTGCTTCTGATGCCTGCGCATGCTTAACAGTGTTATTCAGCAGCTCCTGGACGATACGATAAACTGACAGTTCAAAGCTGCTTTTGTATCGTTTCAGATCTCCCCATGAATCGTAACGTACGACAAGCGTGCTATTATTACTGATATTACAGCAATAGCGACGTAGTGCTTCGTCAAGTCCGTGCTGCAGTAACAATTCAGGCATGAGGTTATGTGATGTTTTGCGTACCTCAACGGCAGCTTCTTCCAGCAACTGGATCGCCTGCTTGAAGGCTGCTGTTTCTGCAATTTCTCTTTCTGATGAGTGAAGGCTGGCTAGATGCATTTTGGCAGCAGCTAACATTCCTGCCACACCATCGTGCAGGTCTTTGGCAATGCGGCTGCGTTCTTTTTCCTCACCATTCACCAGTGCTTCCCAAAGCTGCATGTCCTTCAACTGCTGTTCTGTTTTCACCTGTTGCGTCACGTCTCTGCACGACACAACGATGGCAGCAATATCAGGATTGGCCATTTGGTTTGTTACGACAGCTTCTACCCACCGCCACTCACCCGATGCACTCCGGAAGCGGAATGGCGGGGAGTACACTTTCTTTTCCGGTCCGAAAAGGCTTTCAAACTCAGTGAGGATACGTGGTACATCATCAGGGTGCATGTAGGTAAAGCAATTGGTCCCAACAATATCAACCGCCTTATAACCCAAGTTTGTTTTTTGCTGGTATTCAAAATTATCGTAGAACGATTCCGAAACATAGAGATAGGTGCCGTTTTCATCAATGAGAGCCAACAGGTCGAACGAATTATCAAGAAGTGCCTGGAGTATCTGCTCTGTAGTTTTCTTCCCCTTGTTTGACGCCTGCAGTTCGGTCAGTTCTTCGCAGATGGCAACAAACTGATCATTGTTGGTTGTTGCGACTGTCATGCGAAGAAGACAACTGCTTCCGTCCTTTTTTATAGCGCTGCACATTTGCTTTGCGACTGGCCGTTGATTGCCTGACAGATCATATAGAAAAGAGCGGAAATTTTCAGCCCCTTCCTGAGAGATAAATTGAATAAGCTCTCGACCAATCACTTCATCGGCTTTGTATCCCAGGAGGCTTTTGTCATTATTTACAGACAGTAATGTGCCTGTGCGGGATAAGGAGATCAGTACATCTTTAAAGCTTCCGCTTTCAAGATAGCTTTGAAACAGTGTCCCTAATGAACTGTTATCGGTAATGGCATTTGATTTGGCGGAATTGTTTTGAAATGCCGGCGCCGCAGGCATGGATAGCAAGTCTGTCTCGTTCATGTTTTAGCGTTCCCTCCCGCAATATAACAGTTGTGTGAAGGAAAAACAAGATGAGAAAAATCATGCGGTAACCGCAACGGCTTTCTCCAGGCCTGCTGTTTCAAACTCTAAGTAAGCATTGAGTCCCTGTCCGATTGAGGAATCAAATTCAATCCGGCCATTCATGGCCTTTACTCTTGACTGAAGGCTTTTTAATCCAATGCCATCTTTTTGCGGGACATCATTCGCAAGGCCTATACCGTTGTCTTCAATAGTGATCGATAAAAGCTGTTGCTGGTAAGTGATTTGAACAATTGCCTCACTGGCTTTTGAATGCTTTATAATGTTATTAAGCAATTCCTGCACAATGCGATAAACCGATAATTCGAAGCCGTCAACAAATCGGCCCAACTCCCCTATTGAATCGTACTGCACCAGCAGTTTGCTGCTGTTGGTCACGTTGTTGCAATAACGCCGTACGGCTTCGTCCAATCCATGTTGCAGCAATACTTCCGGCATCAGGTTGTGCGATGTTTTGCGAACCTCCTGCGATGCTTCATCTAACAGTTTCAGTCCCTGCTGGTAGCCTTCCGTTTGCAACACGCCACCGACGTGCAGGGCAATGCTGTTAAAATGCATTTTTACGGCAGCCAGCATACCGGCTACGCCGTCATGTAAATCCTTTGCAATGCGGCTGCGTTCTTTTTCTTCTCCCTGCATCACTGCCTGCAAAAGTTGCAACTCCTTTTCCTGCTGGATGCTTTGCAATTGTTTTTGATGAAGTTTCCGTTTGCTTCTGAAATGCAGGTAGACAAGTAGTGCCACCAAAATGGCAACCACTGCGGAGCCAATCCCGTACAACGACATTTGCTGGCTTTTTTGAAGCTGCACTTCTTTTCTGGCTACATCTAAATTTCTTTGCGCTATCGTTTTTTCTTTTTGTGCCGTTTGGTACTGGACGTCCAATTCTGCTATCTGCTTTTTTGTAATCTCTCCTTCAACGGTATCACGTCCGGCGATATATTTTTTATAGTAATTGTGTGCATTTTTATAATCTGCCATTTTCTCGTAGGCTTCGGAAAGGCCTTTGTAGATAAGGTTCAAACTGGAAAACAGATCATTGTCTTCCACCATTTGCTGCGCCTGTCTTAAGTAGATCACCTGCTGCTGCGGCATATTTGCCTGTCCATACGCTTCACCCAAAATCATTGTTGCCGGAATGATATGATGCATGGCTCCGGACTCTTTCGCATAGCGCAACGAAAGCTGTGCATGCGGAATTGCTTTTTTTCCGTCCTTGATTCTACATAACAAGTCAGCCATGCTCTGATGGGCAATATGCAATTGATCAGTCTTTCCATAGGCTGTTGCTGTTTTTACGGACTCCTGCGCATACTTCATAGCTTCGTCAATTTTTTCCTCAGAAGACAACGTAGCGCTTAGTCCGTAAAGGACAAACAGTAGACGACTAGTATCCTTTATTTCTTTGGAAATACTAAGTGCCTTGGTAAGATATTCAAGAGCTTTCGGATGATTATCGATATTGTAAAAAGTAGTACCCACACTGGCATAGGCCCGTGCAAGCATTGTTTTGTGCGGAGTGTTTTCCACTATGCTTACTGCTTCCAATGCAACCTTTGTTGCTTCCATGTAATCGCCGGCCGCCTCCATGCAATTACCCAAATTCAACAAGCACTTAGCAATCATTTCCTTGTCACCCGTTTTTCTTAAATAAGAAAGCGCTTTTTTATAATAAGAAATCGCCTCGGCTTCTTCCGCTTTTGCTGCATGGGAATAGGCAATATCCATGTAGCCGATGCCAGCCCCATAGGGAAATGAAATCTTTTCGGAAAGGGCGACAATTTCTTTGTTCAGTTTCCGGGATTGCTCTGGATCGACACGAAAAAATTGTTTTGCATACCGAACCAGTTGCATCACTTTCGAGGTATCGTCTTTGGCTGCCATAATCCGCTGGTAGGTTGTATCCTGCCCGGCTGCCATCAAAGTTGTTGCAAGGAAAATAAGATTAAAAATCAGGTGTTTTGGTATCATTGAATCGACTTTACTTTTAAACAAAAGCTCCGTAATATAGAAATTATCTTCACTTTTTAAGATATCGCTTGAAACGAGGCAAGAGCACACATCTGTGCTCTTGCATTTTTGTCACTTTTTTATTTTACAATTTTACTGTGAGTCCTACTTGCAACGGCGAAATGCCATATCCCAATTCTGCAAAAGCACCCAGTTTGTGATTGAAGAAATAACGACCACCGGCGTGCAGTTCAAATTCCACATCACCACCGGAAGCCTTCAGATTGAGTTCCTCATGCTCGTCGCCAAGAGAACTGGTGTACTTAAAGCTGTAACGTCTGTAGAAAAGACCGGCGCCTGCGTACACATTCAGTTTTGGGTTGGCAATTTTAAAGGCTTCGTTCAGGTAGTACGAACCTCTTGCTCCAAACAACAGATACGTATATTTCCAGTCAAACGCATATTTCTTCTGGATAAAACCAAACGAGGCGCCTGCACTAATGCTTTTGGAAAACCCGTGTTCGAACGAGGCCGTGATGGGAAGGCCGCCAGTACCCGAGAGGCCATAGCTTCCCAGGCCAATTCCCGCGTTTAATACATTTGTTCCTTTCACGTCCTGAAAGCCTTTTGCATCCTGTGCAAATAAGTTGCCGCCTGCAAAAACGGATAACACAAATCCTGCAGTTAGTAATAGTCTCTTTGTCATGTTGTTTGAGTTTTGATTTAGATGATTAATTTCTGCTGCAAAACTATCTTGGTGTGAAGTGCCCTGTCTTTGTATAAACACCGGAATTTGAAGTTCAGTAGTACTACTTAGATGATGCCTAGCTGCCTATTCGGAAATAAGAAAAGCCCGTAAATACGGGCTTTTGACTAATGATGAAACACTACCAACTTAGTACAAGAAATCTATTGGCTTTATTTTGTCGTCGCCCCCAATGTTATGTACATGCTGACGGTCTGTTCTACTTGCTGCTCGCTTGCCATGGCAATCAATGTATCGTTGTAAAGGCGTTGACTTACTGCAGCCAAACGGTAGAACGCCTCCCAGGTTCGTATTTGCACATCAGCAAGAAAAGGCTGAACTGTTTTCATTTCTGGAGAGTCGCCGCTTTCCAGTTTTTCCGTAATTCCATCAAGCGCTTCGGCAAGCAATTTTAATTTCACGTACTGAGTATTCCACCAGGCGTAAACTTTATTGTATTGCTTTGCAAATGCCTTTTGTTTATCTGCACCATGTTGCCGCCACAACCTGATAACTTGTTCCGGATCTTTCATTTCACTGGTAATCCCTCCGGCTATTGCCACTTTTTTCTTTGGTAGTCTTTCGATGTCGGCAGTTAGCTTTTTGTTTAACGCCTCAATCACTGGGTCGATGTCGCCGAACTTTGGCAGATAGCTTTCTGCAGCATGGTGAAAAGCTTTCCAATCGAAACCTGCTTCAAGGCTTCTTAATTGCTGATGAAGCGCTGTTGGTTTTGTGATCACGATGTTAGACCATAGCGGTTTTCCTCCCAAAACAAGCGGACGCCTGCCCATCAGTGTTTTAAAAACATCGAACTGCACGCCGGCTGATAGCCCGTTGGCACCTTGTTTCATGTCTGCAGCAAAGGCTTTCTCTTCTTTCGTTAATGAAGCGATGTTGCCTGCTGCTTTTTTATACCGTTCGTAAATTGGCTGGTACAAATTTGATAGTGCACCATTTATTGCCTTATAATCAGTAGCGATTTTTTTGTCGATGAAGTCTGCACCAGGTTTTGCTGTCATCATCTCTTCCAGCGTAGCTTTTGGTTGCAGCATCTTCTCAGGAAATCCATCAAACCGTAACAGTTCTACCTTTTGTGCCCGGCCCGGAATGAGTGCACCACATAACAATGCCGCCATCATCCATTTCTTTATTCTTTTCATTTTAGTGTATTGTGGGGTTTAATGTACTTGGCCCGCTTCCATCTTTTCTTTGTAAAAATTGGCAGCGGAGACGGTAATGTGACTAGCTAGGTCCTGGATGGATTTTATTTCACGCAACAGGCCTTCCTGGTAACCACCCAACTGTGCCAGTTCTTTCATTTCGTTGCCCTCGGTTAAACGTTCGCCATAATTAATGTGGGCCAGGAAATCATCGAATGGACGTGCTGCCAGTTGATAAGAAGACACAAGAGATAGAATGTTTTCGCGATAAAGCACTAGCTTTTTTTCGATAGCCTTTGTTTTGACAGTCCATTCCTGTGCAATTAGTTCCTTGAGCTTTTTGCCTACCCAATCGGGACTTCCTTTGCCGACTAAATCGGAGAGTTTTGATCTTTCCTTCATGATTGGCTCCAACATTTTCCGCTCAACTGAATCGATTACCTTTTCCTTTAACCCACGTTCGGCTGCAAGGGCCTGTCCTTTATAATCAAGGTTGTACTTGTTAATGATTTTTCCCGCTTCCATCACTGTTTTCAGGCCTGATTGCGTATGCTGGTCCCGACTCATCTTCACCTGTGGTTTTTGATAGGCCATAACAAGCTTTGCTTTTTCCTCATCGCTCATGGCATCAAACTTTTTTTTGAAAGCCGGATCTTCCATCTTGGCTGCTAGTTCCAAGATCGAAGCGTTAACACCGGTTGCATTTTGTAGCGCTGGATTCTTTTTCATGTATTTCGCCTGGTCGGCAATACTCATGTCGCCAAAACCTTCTGTTATCGCTTTTTCACCAGCCTTTTTGTCCTTGTCCATTACATCGTTCTGTTGCGAGGTGGAAGTGTAAATCTCCTTGGTAACCCGGTCAAGACGGTCGTACACCTCTCCAAAAAATTTCAACCCCTCGACCCCATTTTCTGTTTTGCATTTGGTGTATGCTTCCGCTATTGTTGATGGAGGAATAGTGACTGTTTCAGCCAGTTTCACCAGTTCAATCTTTACTGGCCTTTGTGCTGTTGACTGCGTTGTAAGAAATAGTGCTATTGCAGCTATTGAATACCTGATCTGTTTCATGGTTTCGTGTTTGTAGGTGATTAAAGCTTGATAAATTCGACCCGCCTGTTCTGCGACTTGCCTTCTTTTGTAGTATTCGGACCGACAGGCTTTGTTTCACCCAAACCATCTGTTTGCATACGGCCTGCATCGATGCCATGTTCTTTTTCCAGGGCAGCCTTTACAGCCGCGGCACGACGTTTAGAGAGGTCCATGTTCTTTGCGTCGTCACCATCACTATCCGTATGGCCGACGATCTTTACTTTAACGGAAGCATTTTCTTTTAATACCGAAGCAATTTCCTTTAATACACCTGCCGATTCGGGCTTGATCTTATCAGAGGCTACATCGAAAAGGATTCCATTGGTTGACCATTTGCCTTCGGTAATCAACTTGTTTCTCACGTCTGCGGCTCCTTCTGCAATGCGAATATTGGAGAGATAAACACCTACCTGCTCGTCTTCATAATTGCAATTTGTAACCTCCAGTGCTAATCGATTGAAAGCAGCAACAGGAGGAATCGCTTGCGGTATGTCATAAATTTTCTCCCCGTTGATCCACATGCGAAACCGTGACTTTTGTATCCACATGGCTACATGAACAGATTTACCATAATAGCTGTCGAGTTTCTTCAAACCTTTGGAGCCACCTGCAAAGTATTGAGCGCCATCCCGCTGGCTGCTTAGTTCCATAGTTGAACTACCTTCCTCACCCGGGTGAATGCGAACAATTGCATTGTTCACCGTGTGCACATCGGCCAGGTATTTTCTTCCGTCTTTATCATCTACCGCTGATTCAATTAATTTGAGGGCAATGGAAGGATAGAGATACCCCTCGTTTGGAAACGTCAATACCATATCAAATTCCACGGTGAAATTTTCGGGCAGCTTTTTCAGTTGCGGGGCAACGAAATGGCTACCATGAAATATGCGCAGCCATTGACCTTGTTGACCTTTGACGGTCACAACTTCGCCGCGGTTATTCGTTGACCATAACAGCGGAAACTCACCAATTACGTCCTGAGAAAAGTCTTCAGCATAAACCACTTGCGCACCGGGTACAAAATCGTAACGGGAATAACTTTCGAATACCACAGTATTGGCGGCAGGAATCACATCCGTTTTCTTGTTCTCCGAAATATCTTCATCAATTTTTGCTTTTTTCTTTCTGCCTTCTACACCATTCTCTACTTCATCCAAGCCTTTATCAATGCCTTCTTCAATTTTTTCTTCAGCTCTTTGTTCTGCTTTTTCTTTTAGTTTTTGTTTTGCCCGGTTTAAAATACCTCCCTGGCTGAAGACGCTAAGGGAAGAAAAAAGGAGCAGTAGTGTTAATATATGTTTCATAACAGATAGTTTTTGCGCCAGCTTGTTTTATTGGCACAACAAAGGAACTATCGTCAAAAGAGGAATGGTTCAGGGGGAGTAACGAAATTGGGAATTACGTAGTAGTACTTAGTGCACTTCGACTATCAATTAAATCTACTGGTTTCTCTCTGAAAAATAACAGCTCAAGAAACTAAAAACTTTCTGACGACCTCGGCTTGTTAACTTAAGACAATGACCAAGTGCCTTTTTTATTTACTGATGTAAACATTCCTGGTTGTTCTTGTTCAAGATGCAAGAAAGGCAATCATCCTATCACTCATTTTGTCCCATCTGTTTTGGGCAATAATAATCCGCGAAAAAGGCAAGGTCAATAAACATTAACCTTACTAGTTTCAAAATGAGTTTGATTAATCGATCGGTTGGTGCCCGCCGGAGTCACATTGGTTCATCCATTTGGTACGCTACTCAATAATAGCACTGCTGCAATCGATGATTGTAAAAGCCAAATTCAGCTTTACTCTCGGGCCGTGTCATTCGTCAAGTTACATAGGAGTACTACAACCACACTTGTAGCAAACTTCTGTTGTGTCCTGTTATTTTAGCAAGGCCTTCAAAATCTCTTTTGTTCCTTCGTCACTTGGGTCAAGCTTAATTGCCCTTTGATAGTGTTTGATGGCATTAGCCTTGTCTCCTATTTTAAGGTAATAATCACCCCAGCGGCTATAAACGATGGCTGAAGCCGGGTACTGCTCCTGGGCTGTCTCTAATATGTTTTTTGCTGCTTCCAGGTTTGCTGGCTTTCTGTTTAGAAGATCAAATGCAACATAGGTAATTTGATACTCGTTCAAATTCATTGCCTTGAAGGCTGCCTTCGCTTCCTGGTATCGTTTTAGTTTCAAAAGTTCGTTTGGAGAAAACTCATCGTCTTTCATTTTTCTCATCGGTTCCTTTTGCCACACTGACTGCAGGGCTATAGCCTCCCCTTTTTCATTAAACTTAAATGATGCTTTTACGTTAAAGTCAGTAAAGACAATCGTGTCTTTCGAAATCGGAAAACAGTAAATGTCACCACCCTCGTTGATGTTTTCCACCAGGTAGTTGTTTTCTCTTCGCAAGTTAACCACTTCATTGATGCCCATCCGGTAACGTCCTGCAAGTTTATCCAACTCCTGTACACTTAACGACACCGGATTAATTTCTTCGGGTAAAAAGTTCGTCCAGTTATACACTTTGGCCACAGCTCTTCTTATTTCTTTTCCAATGCCGTTTTGGTCATCGCCTGAATTGAGCATCACCACCACTCCATTGCCGCCCTCAACACTTCCGATGGCATAAGCTAAAAAACCAGCATTCACACCCGTAAACTCAAAGTAAATACCACGTGGGTCGGTGTTACCGGTGCGCTGGATAAGAAACGGACCAATCCCCATTTGCTCCTTGTAACCGCCATCAGAAACATCAACTTGCGGCGAGAGCATTTGTCGGGCCGTTGCCCTGCTTAAAACTTTGCCTTTTCCGATAAATGATTTTTGTACGTCGATGAACAATGTTGCTAAGTCTGTCGGTGTAGCGTAAAGCCCTGCAGCCGCCTGTTGTGGATACACGTAAGGCATGCCTTTAAACCATGGTGCTGCGGAGTAAGCCCACGAAGCCTGTGCGGCAAACCTTGCAGGAAGGGGTTGTTCAAAAGTGGAGTTTTTCATCTTCAACGGATTAAACAAAACACGTTGGGTTAAGTCACCGAACGTTTGGCCGCCGACGTCCATGAGTGCCATTTGCGCAATCATGCTGCCACCACCGGAATAGCGAAACGCTTGATTTGGTTCGCTGTTAACGATCACTTTTCTTGTTTCGGCCACCTTGTCGCCGTTTAAGATTTCCGCAATCGTTGGCAACGGGTTTTTCTCCGGTGTAAAACCAAAGTAAGAAGCCTGCGTGGTGCCGCCTTTGTGGCTTAAGAGCATACGAAGCGTAACGGGTGTTTTATTGGTGTAGTCGTTGTCGGCAATTTTCCATGAGGTCAGATAATTTTTAATAGGACTGTCTAACGAAATCTTGCCCTCCTCGACAAGTTTCAACGCTGTAACCGCCAGTAGAAACTTGCTGATAGAACCTGCCGAAAACATGGTCTTTGTTGTAACCGGGATTTTTTCCGTGGTATCGGCTGAACCATAGCCCTTCGCCCAATCAATTTTATAGTCTTTAATGACAGCTATGCTGAGGCCTGGTATGTTATAATGTTTCATCCGATCAAGAATACTCCAGCCCTTGAAGCCCTTTACAGGAACGTAAGGGATGAGATTTTCTTCAACCTGTGTAATTCGGTCTTGAAGCTTGTTTGGTTGAGCATACAAAGGACCGGCAATTAAAAACAGTAGAATCAAGAGGAACAAACGCATACCAAGTTTTATAAAAAGTGATAAGTAAGCCTTACAATGTCAAACCCTTTTTTTACGGCGTAAGTAGCACCTAATGCTACTGCTAAGCCTGATGGTTGCTTTCAATCACGGAGTGTAATTCTGCTTCTAAGCTGTGCAGCCATTGATCTACTTTGGGTGCGTCAACGATCCGCCACCGGCCATTGGCTTTCTTAACTTGAAACAGAAAGGATGGTTTTTCAAGTATTGAAACATAATATGATTCGCCTTGCGGGGTTTGTACCAAAGAAAAATGAAAATGAAATTGGTGATCGTCTACCTGGAATGGGTGAATAAAAGTACTCATTCTATTGCTAAATAATTCAATCGTATTTGGAGAAATTAGAGCGATTAGCTGGCAGTGAATAGGAACATTTCCTCCATTCCTTTATTCTCGTTGTGTTCCCGTAATTAGCTGTTTTCAACTTTTCGCTTCCTTCTTTTTCCTGTTTTACTGTAGAAACACAATCCTCAAAATAAGAAAAGTAAATGGGTCGTGTTGAGTGTAAATTAGGCTCTGCTGGGATGGCCATCGTTCGCTATAGGAAATACCACTGAGTCGCCAGTTCAACAAAAGCACCGCTAGAAAAGCAGCACAATAGCAAATAAGGGTAAGAAATTTCTTAAGTAGTCTCATTTAATAAAAGTTTCGCCAACACGCTTGCTCCTGGTCAAGTATCATCATTAAGTAGCTTCGAGAAAATTAGACTTCACTTCGAAGGCTGCCCCTTCTACTACATCAAACATTCGTGAATCTACACAGGCCAAAATTACATTGGGGGCTTACCCGATTTTTATTCATACTGTAAATCATTTTATTTAAAAGGAAAAGAGGGCAGCCTAATGAGAAATTCGATATCCGCGTTTAAAAATTATCAGGATGATGGCATTCAGCCTTCATCAAAAAGGTTGGTTAAGATTTGTTCAAAAAAGAAAAAGATTTATCCAAAAGCAAAAAACGGATACCGCTTACGTAAAGCCAAGTTGAATTTAAACGCCATCGCCTATGTTCGCCCTAAAATTCTTACCACTTAAAAATTCACACGAAGCCAATCATATGTTACGCCTATCCTTCCAGAAAATGCAAGAGATGATCATAGGACGACCACCTGATCTGCAAATAGAACAAACTGGGCATGAACTTTACCATACCACCTATGAAGCTGTCATCCATAACGACCTTTGTAGTGGCACGACAAAAAGCACTACAATTCGAGACGGCATTACATTTTTAGAGACAGAAATCAAGTTTTCGCAGGATACGTTGGTTGAAATGATGTCTTCTGCTCCACAGGTTGGCTTTGGTTTTTGCCTAAAAGGAAACTCGGCGGCTCATCTGGAAAAAATAAATGGGATCAGTGCTAGACTTACAATCGATTACGCTGACCGGACTGCCTTTATTTATGCTAACGAATCCTCTTATGGACACCAACAGTTTTGGAGCCATGCCCCATTGCAAGCGTATTATATCCACTTTAGCTATGCATCATTTTTGGAGATGATTAAAGAAGCTTCAGAGTCACTTCCGCCGCTTTTTTATACTACGCTGACCAAAGGGGGAACACCTTATTTTCATTTCCTGCCTATGAGCCAGGAGATGATCGCTACTTGTTTCCAGGTGCAACACAATACATTTCGGGGAAAAAGCAAAGAGTTTTTCCTAGAGGCAAAAGTGTTAGATCTTCTTGCTCACTTACTTGATGCGATAGCGCGGCCACATAACGAGCAGGAGACCTCCGTTCGCCCACTCGCAAAGGGTGAAGAAGAGCGAATTGACCACTGTTATAGGCTATTAGAAAACAATCTAACAAACCCTCCCTCGCTAATAAAACTCGCAAAGGAATCAGGCCTTAGTGTTTACCGGTTGAAAACGGGGCTTCGACTGCGATACGGCAATACGCCGTTCAAACTGCTTACCGAAATGCGCATGTTAAAAGCAAAAGAGTTGCTGTTGCGCGGTGAATTCAATATTAGTGAGGTGGCCCAAGAGGTTGGCTACAGTTCCATCGGCTCGTTTTCCAACACCTTTTTTGAACGCTTTGGTGTACGGCCGAGCACTTACAAAAAAGTCTGAATGATAAATGGAACCGAAGTGATCACGCATCATGTACGTTTAAAATAAATCAATTTCTCTTTGAGATAAATCAATGAATACGTGGACCAGTAGCTTTGCCCGGCAAGAGTCGGCCTTTCGATCGTTGAAGAGGTGGCTGCCATCCTCAGTAAATTTCAGCGCCTTCACCGGTCGATCTGCAATTCCATATAAAGTAAACTTAGCATAGCAGCCCTTATAATGGATTGGGCTGTCACGGTCCTTGTTTTTACAGGGACCTCCTTTTTAAAAATACTACATCTTTTTTGTTTCGGGTTAACGTTGTGAGTTTAAAATAACCAGTGAAGTGAAGAAGTTGTACGAAGTGACGGTTAAAAAATTGCTTGGCAAACATAAACAAGCTAATAGGCCTCTGGAATAGGTGAAAGCTGAAATTGCTTAATTAGAAAAGCGCCTCTAAAGTCTTGATGACAGCTTTTTAGATAAAGTGATAATGTAAACTCCTACACAAAAGCGAAAGCAAGGTATCACCAAGAGCTTCAAAAACTAAAAGCTGAAATGACGTCATCCACTCCTGCTCAAACGGAGTTTCAAAGGCTCACAAAATCGGGAATCCACTTGCTTGAAAAGTTGCCTAGCTTCTATCAAAAAAGCACAGTACAAACGAAAAGAGATATCGTGAGTTCGATTTTTCCCGAAAAGCTCACAATTTCTGAAAACAAAAGTCGAACCCCGAAAATCAATGAAGCTGTCTTGCTGATATCCTCTACAGACAAGGGTTTCAGCGGAAAAAAAACGGGACAACCCTTTAAAAATTTAGAGTTGTCCCGTCAGGTGGAGGTGACGGGAGTCGAACCCGTGTCCAAACATGACATCCAAAAGCTTTCTACATGCTTATTTCCGCATTGCTTGTCGGGAAATTGCAGGAACGGAACAAACCAACAACTTCCTTAGCTGGATAATCTTAAGCAACCGTCACAGCCTTCGGTTGCAGCATCCACTGTTTGTTTTGAGTCGGCGGCGGCGCTTGGAAAGTGGCGAACCTGCGCGGCGGCCCTAATGACTACTTAATCACTGATTAGGCAGCCATGGCATACTGTGTATTGCCATTTATAGTTTGAATCTTCAGATTTAAGAGCTAATGATACAACGCTCTGCATGCTTATACTTTCAAAGATCGATGCTGTCAAAACCAAACACCCCCGTGTAGAGTCTGTTGTCAAGAAGCAATTCCAGTCAACCAATACCGATTGCTTTTTTAGCAAAGAACATTTTTATGTACTCAGCAACAATGCTACTATTTAGCATCCGTTGCGTCGCACACTTGTACGTTCTGGAATTCTATTCAGCATTTAAAGAACAGCCAACAAATGTACGGCTTACTAACCGTTTTTCTACCTTACCATTTCTTAAAATATACGGCATAAAAAAAGGCTACAGAAGTGTAGCCTTTTGAATTCATTTGAATATCCAGTTTATCGGAAAAGACGCCAGATATCAAGACCAAAAGCATACAGCATTAAGCCGAGCAGTAGCGCCATACCCACCATCTGCGCATATTCCATAAACTTATCACTCGGCTTGCGGCCAGTGATCATTTCATAAATGGTAAATAATGCATGGCCACCATCCAGCGCCGGAATCGGTAAAATGTTCATGAAGGCAAGGATGATCGAGAATAAAGCCGTCATCATCCAAAAGCGTTTCCACTCCCACTCGCCACCAAAGGTTTTACCAATTGAAATCACACTACCCAAATTGTCCGACACTTTGTGCTCTTTCGATGTAAACAGCAAACGAATACCGGTCATATAATCACCCAGGCGATCGATACCAAAATCAATACCTGCAGGAATAGAAGCAAAGAAGGAATAATCTTTTTTCTCAGACCCGAGTGCCTCGTAAGGGTCTTTTGTTTGAATCCCAACTTGTGCATTATTATTCGATTTAGCCACCACCTGCACCGTATCCGAACCCCGCAAAACAGTTAGTGTGATATTCTGGTTCTTTAAATCCTTTTTTGTCTTTGCAAACTCGTCAAAAAAGAAGACTGGTTTGCCGTTAACAGCAATGATCTGGTCACCCTTTAATAATTCTCCTGAGACGTAATTTGCCTCCGGGTCATCTTTCACAATCGCCGGAACCCGCGGGTAGACAAATGCTGCTAACTGACGTTTCGTTAGGTTTGACAAAAATCCTTGTGGCAATGTAATGGAAGTATCAACACCGTTGCGGTTGACAGCTAGTGTCACTCGTTCATTTAATACTACACCTTTTGGTAAATCATCAAAGTAAGCTAACGGCTGTCCATTAATTGCTGTGATCTTGTCGCCATTGCGTAAACCAGCTGATGCAGCTAACGAGTCAGTTACTACTCCATATTTCACATTCGCTGTCGGAAGCTTTTCTTCACCCCATACAAACAGGATCATTGCAAAAAGAAGCAAGGCAAGAATAAAGTTCACGGTAACGCCACCCAACATGATGATCAGGCGTTGCCAGGCTGGCTTTGCCCTGAACTCATAAGGCTGCGGCTCCAACTTCATTTGTTCCTTGTCCATACTCTCATCAATCATCCCGGCGATCTTAACGTAACCGCCCAAGGGAATCCAGCCCAAACCATATTCGGTTTCACCCTTCTTTGTTTTCCAAAGCGAAAACCAAGGATTAAAGAACAAATAGAATTTGTCTACACGGCAACCAAACCATTTGGCCGGAAGCATATGCCCCAATTCGTGCAAAACAACCAGTATGGAAAAAGCTAAAATAAACTGCCCGATGTTGGCAAACATGGCGGACCAGTCGACAGCAAGTAGAATCATATTTTTTAACTGCGATTCTTTGAAAGAATCTTGTTGAGTAAAGTTCGGAACCCTGAAGTGTGCGACGCAACAGACGCTTAATGGTAGCAATGCGGCTGGTCACAAAAAGATCAGTTTTCCATTTTTTGAGGCTGCAATATAAGCGATGAAATGTATAAATCTTCGTTATAACAGGCCGGGCGGCACCCTAGAGTTTTATCAGGTCAGCGGCATATTTACGGGCTTCTGCGTCGCTATCAAGGTAATCGTCAAGTGATGGTTTTTGCAGGAAGGAAACCTTTTGCATGGTCTGTTCAATTACGTCAGTCATGTCAAGAAAACCAATGCGATTGCGTAAGAAAGCATAGACAGCTATTTCGTTAGCGGCGTTTAAAACGCAGGGAAGGTTACCGCCTTTGTGCAGCGCTTCGATGGCCAAACCAAGGTTGCGGAAGGTTTTTACGTCGGGCTCTTCAAAGGTGAGATTACGAATCTTTTTGAAATCCATTCGCGGGAATTCATTTGGAATACGCTTTGGAAAAGCCATTGCATATTGGATAGGCAGTTTCATATCAGGCAGGCCCATTTGGGCTTTCACGCTGCCGTCCTGGAACTGCACCATTGAATGAATGATGCTTTGGGGATGTACGAGCACCTCAATTTGATCGGCGTTAAGATTAAACAGCCATTTGGCTTCAATCATTTCCAGGCCTTTGTTCATCAGCGTTGCCGAGTCGATGCTAATTTTTGCTCCCATGCTCCAGTTAGGATGTTGGAGGGCATGGTCGCGTTTTACATTCACTAAGTAATTGGGCTTACGGCCAAGAAACGGACCTCCAGAGGCTGTTAAAATCACTTTCTCAATCGGGTTGCGAACTTCGCCAACGAGGCATTGAAAAATAGCCGAATGTTCAGAATCCACAGGAATAATGGGGACGCGGTTTTCATAAGCCGTTTGCATCACGATGTCGCCGGCAACTACTAACGTTTCCTTATTGGCTAGCGCAACTGCTTTTTTTGCCTTCACTGCATTCAGGGTTGGCTTTAAACCGGCATAACCAACAATAGCTGCCAACATCAGGTCGTAAACATCCATGGAGGCAACTTCTTCCAATGCCTGCTCGCCTGCAAAAACTTTGGTATCGGTTTTTGCCAAGGCGTCTTTCACCTTTGCATACTTTGTTTCTTCCGTGATAACAACAATGTTCGGCTGGAATTTCAGTGCTTGCTGAATCAACAAATCTGCATTGCCATTGCAGGTTAAAACTTCAACGGAGAATTTATCGGGATTAGCTTCAATGACTTCAAGGGCTTGTGTGCCGATGGAGCCCGTTGAGCCGAATATAGCAATGCGTTTAATTGTTGTATTCATGGTGGATCAGGTGGTCAAAATAAATAAATAACTCGATTGGTGATGTAACAGGTCGCATTGGCTATACGGATATCGTCTTCTTCGCCCATCGGCTTAATTCGTCGGCAAGTTTTCTATCGTTACTTAGACGCGGCACTTTGTTTTGTCCTCCCAACTTGCCGATTGATTTCATGTATTCTACGAATCCGCCTTTTTGAACAGTGGTAATTCGCAGGGGCTGTAAAATATTTCCGCGGATCAGATCATCGTAATAAATATTCTTCTGCCGAAGCCTGTTATCTACTTTCAAAGCAAAGGCCTCCATGTTCCGCGGCTCTTCCTCAAACTCAACAAACCATTCGTGGTAGCTCTTTCCTTCACCTTGCTGAATCAGTGGAGCTACTGTGAACTCCGTAATACGCAAGTTCTCTTCTTCCGCCGCTTTAAGCAAACTCCATTCCACTTCTTCTGCAATGACATGTTCGCCAAATGCTGAAATGAAATGTTTGATACGTCCGGTAACTACGATGCGGTAAGGATTGATGCTTACAAATTTTACCGTGTCGCCAATATTGTAACCCCAAAGGCCTGCGTTGCTGTTTATAATCAGGGCATAGTTCTCTCCTACTTTCACATCGTGCAACGAAAGGCGTGTTGGGTTTTCGTTGAAAACTTCGGCAGCCGGCACAAATTCGAAAAATATGCCGCTGGCAGTGTTTAATAAAAGCCCTTCTTCTTTTTGCGAATCCTGGAAAGCGAAAAAGCCTTCGGAAGCCGGAAAGGTTTCGATTGTTGCCAATTGCTTACCGATGCTTTGAATCAACTTAGCCTTGTAGGGCTCAAATGCAACCCCGCCATGTACCAGCACCGAAAAATTCGGAAACAGGTCGCCAATTTTCTTTCCGCTCTTCTCCTGTAGCCTGTCGAAATACATTTGTACCCACGGTGGAATACCGCTGATCAACGTCATGTCTTTGTTGATGGTCTCACTAACTATTGCATCCAATTTCGTTTCCCAGTCTTCAATGCAGTTGGTCTCGTAAGAAGGCAACTGATTGCGGCGCAGGTACTGCGGAATATGATGGTTAACAATGCCACTTAACCGGCCAGTCGGAATCCCTGCCACCCGTTCCAATTCCGGCGATCCGGAAAGAAAGATCATTTTTCCATCGGCAAAGGCGGTGTTCCCAGTTTCGGCCATGTAGGTCAGCAAGGCATTTCGGGCCGTATTGATATGGTTTGGTATTGACTCCTTGGTGATTGGAATATACTTTACGCCGCTGGTAGTGCCGGAGGTCTTTGCCAGATAAATCGGTTTGCCTTTCCAAAGAATGTTGTGTTTACCGTCCTTTATTTTCTCGACGTAAGGTTTAAGTCCTTCGTAATCGCGGATCGGCACAGCCTGCTTATAATCGGTGTAGGTAGAAACGTCTGATAGCTTATGATCGGCGCCAAATTCGGTTGTCTTGCCGGTTTTAAGTAGGTCTTTTAAAACGCTATCCTGATCTTGCAGCGCAGTAGCACTGCCTTTGCGGATTTGCTTATATATATAGGAAGCAAAAGGCTTGGCGAGGAACGATTTTATCTTCATGGCAAAGCAAAAGGCGCACGAAGATACAGCACTGAGGTTAAGGGCTTCCTAATTTAACGCAACAGGTCCATAAAATCTTTGCCACTTCAACTTTTCCCCTTACCTTCGCCCACCTAATTTTTGAACCGTTATGTTCGCAATCGTTAAAATAGCCGGCAAGCAATTCAAGGTTGAAAAAGACCAGACTTTATATGTCCCCAAAATTGGTGGAGAGACCGGCTCCAAAGTAGAATTTTCCGACGTGATTATGGCCGACGCTAATGGCAACCTGACGTTTGCTAACAGCGGAGTAAAAATCCAGGCAGAAATCCTTGACCATGTTCAAGGTGACAAAGTCATTGCCTATAAGCAAAAACGTCGTAAAGGTTTCCGTAAGAAAAAAGGACACCGTACGCAGTACACTAAAATCAGAATCAGCGATATCGCTTAATCAAAATGTTTCTGGATCCAAAAACCAAGAATTGTTCATGGTGAATGTTGGATCTTGGATTTTGTAATCTTTTAAATCTCTTAGATCATGGCACATAAAAAAGGTGAAGGTTCCGTAAAGAATGGTCGCGACTCAAACAGCAAACGTTTGGGTGTGAAAATTTATGGTGGTCAACCTGCAACTGCTGGCAACATTCTCGTTCGTCAGCGTGGTACACAATATCATCCTGGCAAAAATGTAAGTGTTGGTAAAGACTATACATTGTTTGCTACTGTTGATGGTGTAGTTGAATTCCGCAAAGGAAGACAAGACAGAACCTTTGTTTCTGTCAACCCGGTAGAAGCCACTGCCTAGGTTTGGTATGATGGTTGTGTAAAAAGCTTGGAGAGTTAAATTTTTTTTATAGTTTTACTCTCGTTATTTTTTACTAACCATTAAAATTCAAACAACATGGCAACAGCAAAAAAAGCTGCAGGCAAAAGCTCTTCTAAAGGAGCTTCAAAAAGTTCTTCTAAAGGTGCATCAAAGAAGGGCGCATCATCTAAAGGCGGAGCTTCTAAAAAAGGTGCTTCTTCTAAAGGTGGCGCTTCTAAGAAAGGTGCTTCTTCAAAGGGCGGAGCCGCTAAAAAAGGAGCTGCTAAATCTGCTACCAAGTCTTCTTCAAAAGGAGCTTCTAAGAAAGGTGCTTCTTCAAAAGGAGCAAGCAAGAGCTCTTCTAAAGGTTCATCTTCTTCAAAAGGAGCTTCTAAAAAAGGTGCTTCTTCTAAAGGTGGCGCTTCTAAGAAAGGTGCTTCCAAAGGCGGAAGATAATCTCACAGCTTTTAAACTTATACAAGTCCCGATCCATCGGGACTTTTTTTATGTCTGTTCTTCTGGAACGCTCTGCATTTACTCTCTCTCCTATCTTTCTGTGAACGGGTTATGAGCTAAAACTTTTCCCGCCGGTATTTTCTTCTTTCCTACTTTGCAACGGCACAGAACAAACTAGATATGGACAATTACGCTATCGCAGATCAATTCTCCCTACTGGCAAAACTGATGGACATTCACGGTGAAAATGCCTTTAAAGCAAAAAGCTATTCGAGTGCTGCTTTTGCGATTGAAAAACTTCCGGAAGCATTGGCCGAATTGCCGGAAGCAAAAATTGCGAAGCTTAGAGGCATTGGCGATAGCGTAGCCAAAAAGATTACAGAGGTACTTCAGACAGGCGAGTTGAAAGCCCTCCAGGATTTAATTGCGAAAACACCCGCCGGCGTTCTGGAAATGATGAACATCAAAGGCCTTGGTCCCAAAAAGATCAACACAATCTGGAAGGAAATGGATATCGATACAATTGACGGCTTGGAAGAAGCCTGTCGTGATAACCGTGTTGCACAGAAGAAAGGTTTTGGAGAAAAGACACAGCAAAAAATTCTGGAAGCCATAGACTTTGTACGTAACAATCAAGGGTGGTTTTTATACAAGCAGGTCGAAGATTTTGCACAAGCACTACAAACTAAATTAGAGCAAAAGTTCTCGGAGAGGCGAACCGCCATCAGCGGAGAATTCAAACGCCAATTAGAAGTTGTAAGCAAGTTAGAATGGGTAACGACCGCCACAAAATCTGAACTGTTATCATACCTCGTAAACGATCAAGTTCAGATTTTATCCGACACGAACGAAATGTTGATATTGTGTGCAGAAAATTTTCTTCCCCTTCATTTTCATCTTGCGACAGAAGAAACGTTTGCTTACAAATTAGTAGAGACAAGCAGCAGTGAAGATTTTTTCAGCACGTTGAAAGAACATATCGCTTCAACCGATGCTATCAATGAAGAAGAGATTTTCGAAAAAGCCGGACTCACATTCATACCATCTTACTTACGGGAAAATAAATCCATTATCGCTAACGCAACATCCATCTCCTTTGACAACATCGTTCAGACATCAAGTATTAAAGGGCTGATTCATTCACACAGCAACTGGAGCGATGGAGCCTACACCGTTGAACAAATGGCTGAAGAGCTGATCAATCTTGGGTTTGAATACCTTGTGATTTCTGACCACTCGAAATCCGCTTATTATGCAAATGGACTTTCGGAAGATCGTATACGTGAACAGCACCGCTACATTGATGAATTAAATAAAAAGCTTCATCCTTTCAGAATCTTTAAATGCATTGAATGTGATATCCTCGGTGATGGAGAATTGGATTACGGCAACGATATTCTTAAAACATTCGATCTCGTGATCACTTCTATCCACAGTAACCTGGACATGGACGAAGAAAAAGCGATGATGCGATTAATGGGCGCCATCACCAACCCATACACAACTATTCTTGGTCATATGACAGGTCGACTGTTAACGCGACGGAAAGGTTACCCGGTTGATCACAAGAAGATCATTGACGCTTGCGTTGCGCATGATGTAGTAATTGAAATAAACGCCTCGCCGAGCCGCCTTGATATGGACTGGCGGTGGATTGAATATGCTGTGGAGAAAGGGCTGATGTTATCCATCAATCCCGATGCGCATTCGCTGGAGGAATTTCACTACGTTAAATATGGAACATTGGTAGCGCAAAAAGGCGCATTGCCGGTATCACGGAATTTAAGTTCATTCTCTTTAAAAGAGTTTGAAGCATTTCTGCAGGAAAAAAGAAAACTAAAAGGATTGATTTAATAAAGGCAGGCGAACATAAAACGTTGTGCCTTCGCCTTCTTTTGTTTGGAACCAAATGGAACCACCAGCCTGCTCTACGATGCTTTTACACATGGCTAACCCTAAGCCTGTACCGGATGTTTTTGTGGTGAAGTTTGGCGTGAAGATCTTGGACCGCATCTCCTCCGGTATTCCCTCGCCATTGTCCCGGATAGAAATGGTAACGAAATTATTCTCTGTCTTTTCGTCGATAGAAATCAGGCACCCGCGGGCTTCTGAACAGGCATCCACGGCGTTCGTCAGCAGGTTGGTGAACAGACGGTTCATGTGAGTCTTATCAGCACGCATCATCAGCGGATACGAAAGCGGATTCCACTCCATCTGCATATTTGGGTTAGACGTATACAAATCAACCAAGGAACGCAACACGTTGTGCAGGTCAATTTCCTCCACCTTTTTATTACCGATGTTAGCAAACTGTGAGAAGTCGGCTGCAATTTTCGAAAGGTGATCAATCTGTTCAATCAATGTAGTAGCCACATTGCTCGTGAGTTGTTGCACGTTGGGTTGGTTGGTTTGAATAGCCCGTTGCAGATATTGAATACTAAGCTTCATCGGCGTCAGCGGATTTTTAATTTCATGTGCCACCTGCCTTGCCATCTCCCGCCAGGCTCCTTCCCTTTCGCTTTTAGCCAGCGCATCGGCGCTTCGTTCCAACTGGTGTACCATCTTGTTATACTGCTTCACCAGTTCACCTATTTCGTCATTTCTTGTCCAAACAATTTCCTCGTTCGCCCTGCCTAATGTGATTTCTTTCATCTTATCGCTGATAACCGAAAACGATCGGGTGATGCGGTTAGTGATAAACAGAGCTATAACCCCTGCAATCAAAAAGATAAATGCATTGAGGTTGATGATGGTAACAATGAAGTTGGAGATCTCCTGGTTTAATTCAAGAGGTGCATTGAACGAAGGGACATTCAAATAAGCATAGGTGTCACCTTTTGTATTTCTTATCGCCGTGTAGATGCTTTGATACTCGAACTGGTTGATGTGCTCATTATCTACAAATTGCACCTTGTGAAGGTTGCGCAAATTGAAATACGCTTTTGGGTGCATCTTGGTGCTGAGCAGACCGCGCCGGTAAATATCAGCATCGGAAGTCACCCGCAAGTTTCCATCTAAATCGTAAATGTTCACAATCATGCTGTGGACATTTGCTATTTCATCTATAGCCGTCTTCAATGTATTTGAAGATGCTGAATCCGAAAAGTTGATCACGTTGTTAACCAGCAGGCCTGCCTTATCAACTTTTTGCTCCATTTCAGCTACGGCTCCTGAAGCGGTGCGGCTTAATCGCTCAATATTATTTCTATTGAAACGGCTGCTGAAAAATGAAATAGTTGCTGCGCCAATGATCAGGAAAGAAAGTACCGAAATAAAGATGATGGTTCCATGGATCTGAGAGCGAATATTCCAGCTGGAAAACATAAGTGCAGAATTCCTATTGCGGGCTAACTTGATCAGGAAGTTGAAAAACTGCAACACACCTACCATAAATAGAAAAGCACAAAAGAGGTAAGAGAACATCGTAATGCTTTCAATCAGCGAATCTTTCTTTCTTGCGATGACAACGGTTTTATTTGTGCTGGCCTTGAACCAAAGCTCAGTATTCCCATTGCCTTCCCTCTTTTCGAATTCCTGCGTGGGGAGCTCCGCGGTACCTAACTGGGTGGAAAAACCATAGCGGGTTGAATGTTTAATAAGCTTACCTGCCTTATAAATTGCATAAGAGTATATTGGGGAACGATCTATGTTATTTCCACTGGTCTGGCGGAACAGATTCGGATACAGGTCATTTGCTGTCTCAAAATGCTTCGGAGCTGATACAATGAACAACGAACCGCGCTTCTCACCCTCGTCATCCGTTACTTCCCGCTTAGTGATGTAAATAAATTCATCGAAGGCAGTTTCGTAGTAGTGCAGGCCTAGCGATCCTTCAACTCTTTTACTCTGCAAGGCAAGGATATTATCCAGTTCTTCATAGCTCCGGTTATCAAGGTTGTTCACTGGCTGCCCTTGCGCATCAAATACATAAAAACTGGTGTTATAGGAATTGAAATAACCGAGCGAATTTGTTGTAATAAAGCTATCACGCAGTAAACGGTTTTCGGGCTCCCGATAAAATCTTTTAAAGTTTTTCTTCAGAAAATCTTCAGTTAAAAAAGCAAGTGCAATATTGAGTGCTCTTGCTTTATTTGGGTCCGACAACTCATCATATTTTTCGGCAATTGCCTGCCGTTCCCGCCACTCTCTCTCCTGGTTGCCTTGCATGATTAGTACAGCAAGGGAGACGGAGAAAACAAAGAGCCAAAATAACATCCCGGCGATGGTGATACGAAGTCGATTAACGATCAGCTGCTCTTGGCTCAGCAAAAGCGTATAAATAACCAACCAACCAAGAATGGGTAAATAGAAAAGAACGATGAGATCACCAGTTCTGATAGTTAAAAATATCAGGCCCACGACAGCAACAGTAAAATAGACGTAAACCAGATTCGGGATTGCCAAAAGGATAAAACGGAATAGCAGCCTCGAGAAATAGTGGTAGGTTAATACTAATAACGCTAATACCACGAAGCCGAAGGCCGAGTGAATGCTAAGCCCAAAAAAATCGGTTACGTCGAAAGAAATTTTGGAATTGGCAACTAGGTCATAAATGATTCCAGCTAATTGAAAGGTGGTAAAGATGAGCAGAAAAATAGCTGCGACTCCCGCCACGATAATTCCTTTGCCTTTTAAGAAGACGGGTATTTTCTTGATAGGGCCAAGAACTGCCCAGGCAAACAATACAATCCAGCAAAGGAAGGAGGCGCTGATTAAGAGGTCACCAAGTGACCGGTTCACACTATCGGCCGCATAAAAACGCGGATCAAAGAGCGGTAACTGTCGGAGAGAAAATACTCCCGGAAGAAAATACAATACCAAACGGCAAATAATTAATGCTGTGGCCAGCGTGGCTACGGCGACCCATGGCCCTCTCTTTTTTTCAACCGTTTCAATAAACAAGTGCAGGTAAATCAATAAAAGAATAAGCCCAACAAGCCGAATTGCCAGCGTTACAGGGTCGGCGGCACCTTGAGCTGTTAGTGGCGCCTGCTCAAGAAAGAAAAGCGTAACTCCGTCAATAGAATGCACCGGAAAATCAGTCCGTTTATCCGCAAAACGAATTTTACTGACTGCTTCTTCATTGTGAGCAAATTGGGTACGTGAAGCTTGCGTTTCCAGGTAATATTGGTTTAAAACCGGTATCAGTACATAGGCAACAAGGTTGCTGCTCATACCAGCAAGGGACAGGCTCTTTTTATGAACCACGTAATAGCCGTTGATCAATTGCCGGGAATAGATGCCGTCGGGCTCATAAAAGTCCGGTACCGGTGGGATGATTTCCTGCTTGTTCCAGTAAAGCAGGTCTTGGCTTTCTGAAATGGTTTCAGCAAAAATGAAAAGTCCGTACTTCTTCTGATGAATTTCATCAAATGATTCTTTGCTCTCGGTGTGGAGCACCAACCGGCGCAGAAGACCAGTATCGTTAAGTAGATTGACTGCATCTTCTTGTTGTTCCGTGATATAGCGCTGCAATAATTTTTGATGATGGCCTACGGACGGCTTGGATTGGAAAAACCAGGCGGTCAAAAAAGAAAGCAGAAACAAAACGGCGGCCGCAATAAGAAAACTACGTTTTGGAAGGTGGTTATGTATACGTGGAAGTTTCAATCGGTCTGTCGTTTGATTTGATTCCAGATGGCGTCCATCTCTTCCAGCGACATTTGTGTGAGTGGTTTGCCGCCCTCTATTGCTTTCTGCTCCATCTGTGTAAAACGCCTAATGAACTTTTTGTTGGTGACTTCTAAAGCGTTTTCGGCGTCCACGTTCAAAAACCGTGCAAAGTTTACCAGCGAAAAAAGCAGGTCACCGAATTCCTCCTCTACTTTGGACGGATCGCCTTCGGAAATTGCTTCCTGCAGCTCAGCTTCTTCTTCCTTGACTTTGTCCCAAACCTGCTCTTTGTTTTCCCATTCAAACCCTACCTGCTTAGCCTTTTCCTGCAAGCGCATCGCTTTCACCAGTGCCGGCAATGCTTTTGGAACGCCAGCCAATACTGATGTCTTGCCCTCTTTCATTTTCAGCTTTTCCCAGTTGCGCTTTACATCTTCCTCATCGTTCACTTTCACATCGCCATAAATATGCGGATGGCGGGCTATCAGTTTTTCACAAATGTTGTGGATCACATCGTCCATGGTGAACTGTCCTTGTTCAGTTCCAATCTTGGAATAAAAAACAATGTGGAGTAACAGATCACCCAATTCTTCCTTGATACCTTTCCAGTTCTCATCCGTAATAGCATCGGTAAGTTCGTAGGTTTCCTCTAACGTCATCTGCCGCAACGACTGGATTGTTTGTTTTTTATCCCAAGGGCATTTTTCTCTCAGATCGTTCATAATACCTACTAACCGCTCAAAAGCTTCTCCCGTCTTATTCATACATTATAATTGAAAAACTGACAACAAAATAAAGGCAACCATCAGCATAGACATGGTGAACAGCGCCAGCACGTTCAGCAGCAAAAACTTACCCAAAGTCTTCACCCATCGCTGGCCGTAAAACCGTTTCATAGCAATCAGGAGGTAAACGCCACCGGACAGGAATATCAGGTTTGCAAGCAAGGAAAGGAAACCCCATTCAAGGTTTTTGTTGATTGCATTTATCAGGAAAAAGAAGAGCAGCAGGATAAACGTGAAAATGTAGTGGTATAGAGTAAACACTGCATGATCGGTGTAATAGAAATACTTGCGTCGAACGTAAAGCAGTTTTAAGATCAGCGCAAAAAACGGAAGCGAAACAAACAAGATGTAAGGGAACTTATGAACAAATGAATCAATGATGCTCGAAATCATTGCCCGGTCGTCATCGCCGAACTTCTTCTTGTATTCCCACCACTTAATTTTTAACCGTTCACTAAGCCAGGCTGAATTGGAGTTGATCTGTATATCTTCCCCCTTACGCCTGGCAACCTCCATCAGGTACTGACTCTCGCCCAACCTTATCAGAAAGTTGGAGTCATTGTCTGGCTTTTCATCCGGTTCGGTTAGTACAACACGGTAATTGGTATCCAATAAAAAATTGAGCTGGCGTTTAAGGAGTGTATCGGTATTACCGGCAGCTAGTTGCTGGTGAATAGTGGAAGCGTATTCAAGCCTCTCCATCTTGGTCATCGACCGGGTGTCGCCTGTTATGTCAGCAAAGCTTTCCCCTGCTTTCGTAATTGAAAAAAATACCAGAAAGAAAATAGCTGATGTGAAAAGGTACATCCTGATGGGATCAAGATAGCTCATTCGTTTGCCGGCAATGTAAGCTCTAGGGATATAACCAGGCCGAAACAAAAGGTGTTTTAGCGTATGAAAGAACTTGCCATCAAAATGAAAGATATCGTAGACAAAATGTGTAAATAGGCCCCAAACGGTTTGTTTTGGAACCATGTTTTCCTGTCCGCAGTTTTGACAATACCGTCCGGCCACGAGGGTACCACAATTCAAGCAGTCTTTTTCTTTCCGTTCTGGTTGGTGGCTCACGTAAAATTTTTCTTAAAAATAGGGACATTTATTTCACTTCGCCGAACGGCAAACGATAACACAAATCACAATGGCTATTTTTGAGCAAACAATATCTGAATGAAAACTTTGTTGGTGGTTGCTGCTGTTTTTCTGTACCTGTCTTCTCAAGCGCAATATTATTATAAAGATGTTATAGGCACCAGGGAAAGTGCGGAACTGATTACAGCCTACCGCAACAACAAAGTACGGACGGTGACATTAAACACCTATACCATCAATAACACACCGCTGAACAACCTTAACATCCAACAGGAATTTATACCATCGCTCCAGGCCCTGCGTACAGTGACGAAGTCAGACTATACGAGTCCCTCTTACCTTACTTCTTTCATCGATGCAGCTGGCAGGGTAATTAAAACAACCGATTCTACCGATGGCATCGTGAACACAACAATTTACCAATACGATAACAGCGGTAATTTGAAAGCAGTGCTTTTCACGGCAGGTGATACATTAACCGCGGTGAAAACGGATGAACACCTGTGGCAATACGATGGAAATAACCGGGTGAAACAAATGCTGCGTATCAAGAACAAAAAAGACACGGCGGTGGTGACATTCCAGCTGGATGGAAGGGGCAATGTGATTGAAGAGCAGGAAAAGCGCCGGGCATTGAAAGAAGAGCCTTATTACTACTATTATGATGATGCAAACAGGTTGACTGATATTGTTCGCTTTAACAAAAAAGCGTCTCGTTTGCTGCCAGAGCAAATGTTTGAGTATTCGGCTTCTAACCAGGTCATTCAGCGGATTACCGTGCCACAAAACAGCGACGATTATCTGATCTGGCGTTTTGCTTACGATAACCGCGGCCTCAAGACCAAAGAGATCATCTTCAACAAACAGAAAGAACAGACAGGAAAGGTAGAATACGTCTACACGTTCAGCAATTAATGGAATACATCTATCTCGGAGACCGCAACACCGATGAACTTCTGCGGCGGCAATCCTGCTCCGCTGTACGAAGAAATGGAAAGTGTATCCGTGGAAAAAACGGATCTATGCTGGTTGTCTTCGAAGACGGCAGTCAACGGGTTATTGTGGGAAGGCTTTTGCGGAAAAAGAAAACCTAATTTTCCAGCAGTTGATTACAGTTTTAAACGTAGAGAATTAAGATGGGCAACTGCGGGCAGACGCCTGAGAAAAGTCTCCGTTTACCAAACGCCATCTACTGCAAATGATTTTCAGTTCTATAGTGGATTAGTCCTTGCATCATTGACCGTCAGATCTTTTTGGGAAATTCTTATCGTACTTTTTAACTAACCAATTCTTCTGTAGCTACATTCTCTTCCACGTTTACTTTCCGAATGGTAAAATGAAACTGGCTTCCCTCTCCCACTTGCGATTCCACCCAAATTTTTCCCCCGTGCAGTTCCGCAATTTTTTTACAGTTTGAAAGGCCAATACCTGAGCCTTCGTATTCTGTGCGGGTATGTAATCGCTGAAAGATGGCGAAGATTCGTTCATTGTGCTTTGGATCGATACCGATGCCATTGTCTGAAATTGTGAATTGCCAATGCGACTCCAGGGGCTGAGCATAAATATGGATACATGGAGGGATATCTTTCTTTCTAAACTTGATTGCGTTTGTGATGAGATTCTGGATGATTTGTTTCATCTCGATTGGATACGCTAATATCGTTGGAAGAGAATCTGCGGTAATGTGCGCATCGGCTTCACTGATGGCCACTTGCAGGTCGTCTAATACTTCGCTCAACAATTGGTTACAGTCCAGCGAAGAAAGATTCTTTTTCTTTCCGATCCGTGAGTACTCGAGCAGATCAACGATAAGCACCTTCATCCGGTCTGCTGCCTGCAGAATAAAGCTCATGTATTTGTCGGCAGTGTCATCTAATTGACCTTGGTACTGCTTATGCAAAAGATCCACGAAACTGGAGATCGTACGCAATGGCTCCTGCATATCATGCGAAGCAACATAGGCAAACTGCTCAAGCTCTTTATTTTTCCTTTCTACTTCATGAAAGGCCTCGTCAGCTTCCTGCCTGGCCTTACGTTCTTCCCGGGTCATTTTTGCCAGACTTTCTGTGCGTTCGCGAACCAATTTTTCAAGCAATATTTTTTGGCGCTGAATAGCTCTGACGCGGAATTTGTAAAGCAAAACTATACCCGTTATTAAGGCAAGTGCTACCATCAACCGAAACCACCATGTTTGCCAGAACGGAGGAGTAATGATTAACTTGATGGAGGTTCCTGTCTCATTCCAGACGCCATCATTGTTAGAGGCTTTTACCCGGAACGTATAGGTACCTGGACTTAAATTGGTGTACGTCGCCTTCCTGTTGGTGCCTCCATAAATCCAATCTTTATCAAAACCTTCCAGCATGTAAGCATACTCGTTGTTTTCTGGGGCTGTAAAATTCAACGCTGCAAATTCAAAGGTGATGATTGATTGATCATAATTTAATTTGATTTCCTTCGTCTCGAGGATATCTTCCTGCAATGGCGAATCCTCCGACCCTGCAAGAACGGGCTTATTAAACAATTTGAAACCCGTAATGACTACCGGTGGCATCTTATTATTACGAATGATGCTGTCTGGATTTATTACATTAAACCCATTTATTCCGCCAAACACCAGGTCACCCTTTGCTGTTTTAAGTGCAGCCCCCTGTGAAAATTCATAGCTCTGAATTCCATTATTAAGCCCACTGTTCATAAAGACCGCTTTCGCCGGATCAAAACGACTTAATCCATTGTTAGTGCTGATCCATAAAAAGCCTTGCTTGTCTTCTACGATGCCATTAATGGTATTATCAGGCAAACCTTCCGCCGTTGTGTAAGTGGTTACTTTTTTGGTTGTTGGATCCAATTTACTCAGGCCACCGCCCAATGTACCAATCCACATGTATCCTTTACTGTCTTCACAAAACGCAAATACCATGTCGCTTTCAATATCAGAGTTGCTTTGGTTATAGTTTGTAAATTTCCTGGTGGATGGATGAAAAACGCTGACACCACCGGTGCTTCCAATCCAAATATTTCCGCGTTTATCTTCCATGAAGCAACGAACAAAATTTCCGCCTAGCGAATGTTGATCGTTCGGATCGTTGAGGTACTTGGTGATGATTCCCGTTTTCTGATCCAGCACATTTGCACCGCCGCCATTGGTACCCATCCAAATTTGTCCGTTGCTATCTTCAAAAAGAGCATAAACAGCGTCATTGTTTAACTGGTGGGGACCATCCCCTTTCGTGTAATGAGTAAACTTGTTTGTTTTGGGATCATACCGGTCAACACAATGACCATACATACCTACCCACAGGTAATTATTTTTCTTGCCCTGGCAAAGAGACAACACGCCCCAGTTGGCCAGTGAACTTTTATCCGCAGGATCGGGATTATAACGGGTGAAAGTATTGGTTGCTCTTTTCCACAAGTTTAAAGCGCCACCACCCGTACCGATCCAAACATCACCTTCAGCATTTTCGGCCAGCGAAGTGATGACGTTAAAGCTTAAACTGTTTAAGTCATTTGGGTTATTCTGATAGGTATCAAAGTAAGTGAGACGGTTATCGAGTTTATTGATACCACCCTGATAAGTGCCAACCCACAAGATGCCGTCTTTATCTCCGTAAAGAGCTGTCACATTGCCGTTCTTATTTAATGACGTAGGAATACTAGGGTTACTGCCAAAATGGGTGAACTGGTTCTTGTCAATATCAAAAAGGTCAAGAGTGGATGCTGTTCCGGCCCATAGTTTTCCGTTGGCAGCATCCTCAATGGCCAATACCCGGTTATTGCCTAAACTATTTGAATTAGCGGCGTCCTGATGGAAACGTGTAAACGTCCCCGACGTGTAATCGTAAAGATTCAGTCCATTATTCGTTCCAACCCATAACCTTCCTCGATTGTCCTGGTGGATAGCCGTTATACTATTGTCCGATAAACTATTAATGTTCTCTGATTGAAAAAATCGCTTGAACTTTCTTGTTCTCCGGTCCATCACGTTCAGGCCATGATTTGTACCAACCCAAAGGTTCCCTTTGTTATCCTCAAAAATGGCAGAAATACCGTCACCGCTTATACTGCTTGCGTCTGCTGCATCATTACCAAATTGAGTAATCCTACCAGTCTTTCTGTCCACCAGGTTCAGCTTCCAATAAGTGCCGATCCATAAATTGTTTTGCTTATCCTCGTAAATAGCGGTAACAGACTTTTGGCTCAACCCCTGGTAATTGCCATAGGATTCTCTATAGTGTACAAATGCATCCCGTTTTCTATCGTAAAGACTCAAGCCACCATTAGAAGTACCTACCCACAGGTTACCCAGTCGGTCTTCAAACAACGCGGTAATATGGCTTTTGCGTAAACTGAAACTATCCTTAGGAGTGTGACGGTAAACTTTGAATGTATAGCCGTCATACCGGTTAAGACCGTCCTGTGTGCCGAACCACATAAAACCGTACTTGTCTTTCAAGATAGCCTGTACCGTGCTTTGTGACAATCCGTGCAGGTTGGTAAGATGGGTGAACTTAAAGTCTGATTGCGCATTCACAGAAACTGTCAGCAGCACAAAACATAAAAAAAGGAAGCCATGCTTGGCAACAAGCGATGAAAGAAAACCGCGGTCTGATAAAGCAGGATTTGGCATAGGATAAATGGAGGTAATCAAAAAATTAACCTTTATTCCTCAACAGGCTATTTTTTCAGCTTCAAAAAACTGTTCAATAATTTTTTCCAGTTTGCCTTTCGTCAAGGGCTTATGCTCGAAACCGGAAACGCCTGGGATATTCAGGGCTTTTGCTTTGTCTTCAGGAAAAAGAGAAGTCGTAAGCATCACGATCATCATTCTTCCCTTTTGTTCTTCATCAAGCTTTTTATACTCCTCCAAAAATTCCCAGCCGTTCATTGCTGGCATATTAATGTCGAGAAAAATGAGATCAGGTCGAGGAAATTCGTTGGAACCTTCTTTTACATTGCTCAGGTATTGCAATGCCTGATGACCACCCGGTTGGGTTACCACATGTTCAACATATCCGGTTTTTTCTAACACCAGCTGGTTGAAAAAATTGGTTGGCTCATCATCGTCAATCAGTAATACACAGTTTAGTTTCTTCTTCATAGAATTTTGTTTGGTCGAAAAGATATTTATCTAACTAATAATCGGTATCGGTTGTGTTTTCGTTGCTTTATTAAGGAGTTGGTTTTCCTGAAGTTTCAAGGTCACTTCCATAGAGCAACCTTTGCCGGGTGCCGAATCAATTTTAACCTTGCCGCAAAAGAGTTCCGCCCTGCTGATGATATTGGTGACGCCTACGCCTTCTCGTTTCTTTGTTGGATCAAACCCTTTACCGTTGTCCCAAATCAGCATATGGATTGTTCCTGCCTCAAGTGTTAAACTAACCTTGATCCGGGTGGCCGATGCATGCTTCAGGATATTTGTCAACTGTTCCTGAATGATGCGATAGATATTTATTTTTTGTTCTTCGGTGATCGGATGATCTACCAGCCCCTCAGCAGAAAATTGCCATTCAATGCCCGACGGTTGGAGCATCTCCTTCATCAAATCTTCAATCGAGTTAACGATACCCAACTCCCTAATGCCGCTTGGCATAATCAGCTCTTTCGACAATTTTCTCACTTCCTGCATTACGGTACTGATACTTTTCATGCAGTTGGCAACAAAGAAACCGTTATCATTTGCCCGACTCTCCCAGGCAAGGTCAAGGTTCAGTTTAATAGCTGTCAATATTTGGTTGATATTGTCATGCAATTCCTGTCCAATCGCTTTTCGTTCATTTTCCTGCGCATTCAAAACGGCTTCCAGCATTCTTTGTTTTTGAAAAGCCAGTTCAGTTTCCAAAGCGACTTTTTCCGTCATGTCAATTACCTGCGTTTGCATTGCTGTCCTGCCAAAAAAATTGATCAGGTGTGATGTCAGATCAACGATCATAATTTCACCATTCTTTTTTTTGTGCTTCCGGAATTTCTCGTGCAAAGCGACATTGCTTTCGATATCATCGCCTGGTATTGAAGGCAATTGCATCTCCTGTATGGAAAGCTGTAGGAACTCTTCCCGGGTGTAGCCATACTTCTGTATAGCAGCATCATTTACTTCCAATATCTGCAGGCTGTTTACATCATTTACCCACATTGGAAAAGGGTTTTGGTAAAACATCTGCCGGTACTTCTGCTCAGATGAACGTATCCTTTCCTCTATCTTTTTCCTTTCAAGACTATACTCAACGGATTTAACCAGCAAGCCCACATTGAATTCGCCTTTCACCAGATAGTCCTGGGCATTTTGGTTGAGCGCCTCTAACGCAACTTCTGTGTCTGAAAGTCCTGTAAGAATAATGATAGGAATTTGTTTAGTGATCTCCCGAAGACTCGTTAATGATTCAATACCAAAACTGTCGGGCAAAGAAAGATCGAGCAGAATAAAATGAATAGTTTGCTGTTGTAACAAGCTAATGGCGTCAGCCAACCTCGGTGCGGTAAACAGCTGGTTTATACCCAACCGCGAAGACGTCAGCATTTCCTGGAGCAGGTACTGGTCGGCAGGATTATCTTCTACAATCAGGATATTGAAGTCTTCGGATAGGGAGTCCATATAACAATCTTGGCTTGTTAAGTGGCTTCGGAATAAATAAGGGTAAAAACAGAAATGAAGTAATTCAAGGTTGCCCTTTCGAACTCACTTTTGCCTACTTCAATGTCACCTCTCAAAAATTGGAAAAACTTGTTTGATTTGAAAATTATTCGGAATCAAGTTTTCCTGATTCCATGTATTTTTTAAATGCAGCTAAGGGTTTTTACTCGGCAATAATCCGAGCGACAAAAACGTATAAGTCCCGGTGACCAGTTTTTAAACAGAATTGATAGCGGCCAAGTGTATTTGGTCTCATTACTACCGCGTCATGTCGTATTTTGGTATTGCCGATTTCGGTAACTTGTTTTCCGACAGATTTACTCCGGATTGAATGAGAAAAATGATAACATCAGTTTGTTTGTTTCTTGTACTGTGTGTAGTGCAGACAAATGGGCAAACTCTTTTGCCATTTAATAACGAAACGATTCAGTATGAAATCATTTTCGCTTCACGCCGTGAAATGGGGGCGAATGCTAAGCCTTCGAGATATCTCATTCAAGTTAAATTAAATGACACCTTACGAGAAGAAATAAGAAAAATAAAAAAACAGCAGTGGCTCGCATTGCTGAATGATAGCCACTTTGATTGGGCAGCAAATTTAATGCTATATGACATGCACCAACAAGACGCGATTATTTACAGTGTTGTTGCCAAAGACAGAAGCCTCTGGTCGGAATTAGTTCGAAAAAATCATCTTGCTTTTTGGACCGGTTTTCTAAAAAACTGAAACACTCGGTTTATTGCGCAAAGCATCCAACAGTGAACAAGTCAACAATTTAAAGTGAAAACTGATACACCCATGCCAGCCGGAGTTGCAGAAAATCAACACGGTTCCTGAAAACTTCTGCAAGGGTATGTCCATGAACACTATTGGTTCCGGCACTTACAAAATTTACATTTACCGGCTGGGCACCTTCCGAAAGATCCATTGGTTTATTCATTTGTTGTAAACGGTCCACATTCACATAACCTATCTCACGGCCATGTGTTTTGTGGGCAGATAATTCGATATAGTTCTGCGTACCACTGCCCTTTCCTATTGCCACTCTTACGCCACCTCCGTAACCCCAGTACAGCGTATTGTCGGCCTGGATGGATTCATGTTCTAGCACACGGCAAGCATCCGGATCAGTTGGATCGTCAATCAGAAAATTGCTGAAAAAGCCGATGTAACCTGCTTTAGCAGACACAAACGGCTTTACTCCATTGCTTAAATCAAAAAGGTAAAGTGCCTGCCCTCCGCCCTGGAAAACATTACTGGTATAACGGATAGATGTGTTAATGTAATTGCCACGATTGTTGTATTCAACACCATAGCGGGCATTGGCATATTCTCCAATACCAAGCGTAGCGCCAACGTGCAGGTTTTTTGAAATGGCGGCAACCGGTAGTGCGCCTGAAACGACGAGGCTATGCAGCGGATTCATACCATTTTGAAAACGCCCCTGCGGCAATCCTAATTCATAACCGGCACTAACGGTCATCTTTGGGCGTGGAGCCCGGCTTATGTTATTCGTAGTTGACGTGAGGCATCGCGTTTTAAAACTTATCGAACGATAGTCATTCTGTGCTTGAGCAGAGATCATACTACAGCAAAAAAGAAGGAGTAGAGTTGGTTTCATGAGCGTCAATTTTAGCGGTGAGGAATTATCTACCTTAAATTACAAATTGCTGGTGAAAACTGTTTGCCGACGGGCAACCAACTTATCACCTGGAGTTGTAAAAAAGGAAGTTTTAGCAATCCCTTAAAAAATTGACTGCATTTGTCAATCGCCGATTGTGCCTTACGCTGTCTCTTCTTTGCCGGTGGCGTAATCGCACAAATAATTGTATTCGTCAGTCAGTTGGCCTTCTTTTACAATGGTTGCCCTGCGGATAATATCTGATTCACCCTGGAGCAAATCAGGCAATACATATTTGATCAGCTGTTCTCCGAAGTATTTGGAAGCGTCTCGTGGAAGTTCATTGGGAAGATTACCAACTGCCATGACATCAATGCTTCCCGGTATGTAAGGAGCAGTTTTTTCAAATGACTGCCTGTCGATACCATATACCGGGTCTTCTATGGTTTGATCACCAACATTAATAGGAACAGAGCCGTTGGCATCATCTGTAATATCTGCAATTGTTTGTATACGGAAGTCATCACGCTGAATCGCCTCTTTTGTAAACAATCGCGGCACATCTTGGTCCCAAAAAACGCCGTTCATGAGGATGTCGGTATGGGCAACGTATTGATCAAACAAACAGGAATACTCACGTGGGTGATCATGAAAATGTTCGCGGTTATAAGGTTGCCCATCTCTCCGGGCATAGAGGTCTGCTCCTTTCAATTGAACATAAACAGGGTAAGCAAACTCTCTTGATAGATAATCTTCCTTTTCCACTTCAATCACACCCATGAGGTTCATGATCTCCAAAATACCGTGGGCAACCCTGCCCGACCCTGTAACGGCAATCTTAATGTTCGGAAGCTTTAGTCCAAAATAGGTATGAATGAGCGTCTTGAAATCCTTTTGCAGATACACCCGCTGTAACGAAAACGCACCTGTGCGATTGCCATAAGCCATGATACCATTATGGGCGCCGACGATACCCGCAAAAAAACCAAAACCGATGATTCGCTGACCATCTTCGTGGCGCAGACATTCGTAATCAATCAGCGTACACCCACTTTCAACAATCGTTTGAAGCAGTTTTTGGTTATGCGGCTGCTTTTTGCAGGTATGGGAAAAGAACAGGTATTTTTTGTGCGGCAGGATGTGGTAAGGGGGAACTTCTTTTATTCCTAACAGGACAGCACAGTCCTCCAGCGAATCGGCCAGTTCAATACCGGCAAGGCTGTACTCACGGTCGGTATAACAGCGGCTTTCTGACCGTTCAACAACGACTTTGCAGGAAGGGTAGTTTTCCTGGATCCATTTACATTGTTGCGGGGTTAAGGCAACACGGTTATCAGCGGGCACCTTCCCTTCTTTTATAATTCCAATTTTAATCATTAGCAGCGGTTACGTTTAGTGGGATTGTGGCTACAAAAATGAAGGCAAAATTTGAAGCCGGCAAACCGTTGACAAGAATAGCATAAGAATTCGATTAAATTTGGTAACCAAACAAGTCATTTCATGAGAGGCCTGCTCTGTATTTTATTGCTCACCGGCGGTTTCATCCTGTTTTCAGGTTGTGCTAAAAAAGCCTGCGACTGCGACCCGCCCGGGCCGGGATCCAAACTTTCCTATGTCGACTCGGTGTTTTACCTGAAAAGCACGGCCTATACTGTCAGCCCGCGACTCAGCAAACCAGGTCGCTACACCGCCTTCCCGGATAACCTTGTAATTAATCCAAATACCGGTGCAATTACCATTACCCAAAAAGGCACCGATGGCGAAAGCCAGACCGGCATGTGGTACAAAGTTTATTATCGCTCCGATTCCGGAAACGAAGTGGATTCAACCACTATCCTGCTTTCAGGCCTGACTTACGTCGATCAGTTTTACAATCTATCACAAAACGACTCTATCATCCGCCCAATCTATAATGGTAACCCAGCTAATGCGATTCCGTCGGGCAATTATAATCTTACTGGTGACAACAAGTTTGCTATCAACGCAAAGAATGGTGAGATCAATATCAGGGAATGCCTGCGCCGTGGGTTCTTCGGGAATGGAAACCTAAACGAAGCCTGGAAGATAGCTACCGTGAAATATTCGATAAACGACAACAGCAACGCAGTAGAAAACCGCATTGACCTGGTGCTTTATTACTACCACACCATGAACGATGTGCCAAGCAACGTGAGTCAGCTTATGCAGGCCCACCAAAGCATGACGATTGGTATACCCAACCTGCGGGCAATTCCGACCACCACCGGAGCGCCGGACAATAATTTACCAAGCAGTCTTTCGCTTTCCAAACCGCGGCCGCCATGTGTTATCATTGTAGCCAACTAAAGATTGGTCACTGAGTGCGGAAATACATTCTTGTTTTATATGCTTTATTGCTCCTTGGAGCCACCGGTTTTTTTCTTGGCCGTGCCCAAGAAAAAACTGACAGCTACCAGTCCTGGTTGCAGCGATATTTAAATGCTGATAAGTCCTATCAGAAAGCAACTGCTTTAAGTTTCTCCAAAACCTATGGACCAAAAGAAGAAGAACTGGAGCGGGAGCTAAACCAAAATGCATTAGACGGCTTTGAGAAAATTTGCAAAGAGCTACCGGCCGGCTTGCCCATTTATGATTCACTTCGATTTCATGCATCATTCAGAGCAGGTGAACTGTACCATTATTTCGAAAACTTTAGTAGTGCTGTCAACTACTACCGCAATGCAATATCTGTAAAAGAAAAAAGTGGCCTACCCGATTCCCTCCTATTCAAGCCACTGCTCTACGCAGGCATTATTTTCTACAACCAAAACAAGTACGATACGGCTGCCCAGTTTTTTAAGCGGGCAGAAAAAGTGCAGGCGGCTTACAATAATCATCTGACGGAAATCGAACGATTATACAACATCCTCGGTGTCTTATATCATGAGCAAGGTAACTACCGGCAGGCACAGAATTATATTAAGAAAGCATTGACGTTGCTCTCTCCTTCCAATCCGTACTACAATGAGCTTTTCGTCAATTACAATATCAATCTTGCACAACTGCATCTTCGCCTCGAAGAGTACGATAAAGCAAATGAGATTTACCAGCAATTATTGCCGCGGAATATTCACCTGAATGAGATCAATCATAACATTGGCTACATCAATCTTTCACTTGGTGCACCGGCGAAGGCCATTGCATACTTCCGAAAGGTTAACTATACCAACAACAAGATTGTGCGGTTGTACAGTAGTCTAGGACAGGCCTTTTTCAATTTAAAGAAAGTTGATTCCGCTGCCCACTATTACGAAAAAGCAATCGCTGCTTTCCGATCACTTGGGGCAAATGCCGACCCAGTAGGACTTGGCTTAGTAATGAAGAACCTCGGTGACTTAAAAATTCAGACAGGACATATTAAGGAAGCACTGACTGCCTACCAAAAAGCAATGGTCCAATTCTACCCTTCTTACCGGGATAGTAACGTTGAAAACAATCCCAAAGATTTTTCTGGCGTGTTCTCCTACATAAATCTCTTTAATACATTAAACGCAAAAGCGGAAGCTTGGCTTGCCATTTATAACCAGGAGAAAGAGCTTACTGCAGCAAAAGAAGCGCTGGATGTTTACCAGTCGGCATTTGCCTTAATAAGTTATGTAGAACGAACTTACACCAGCGACGAAGCCCGTTTGTTTCTTACCAAAATCAAGTATGCTGTACATGCAAAACCCATAGACGTTGCATTTGAATTGTACCTGCAAACAAAAGATAAAAAGTACCTGGAACAACTCTATCTTTTCGACCAGCAAAACAAAGCAACCGTTCTTGCACTCAATCGCCAGCAAAATCAAGGTGAGGTTGATGATAGTTTGTCACGATCAAAGGAATCAAAGATCAAGGGTGAGATCACTCGTCTTTCCATACGAGCAGCGCAGATCTCCGACAGCATGCAATTGGCCACTATAAACTCACAAATTAGGGACAACGAGATTGCGCTAGGTAAAGTACTTGAACAATCTGGCTCGCATTCATCGAAAATGAAATTAAACATTCCAACAATTGACATTTTGCAGCGAAATTTGTTGGACAAGCACACGGCTATTGTCTCCTATCATCTATCGGACGATAAACTCACGACGATTGTCATCCAAAAAGAGAATTTGTATTGCAACCAAAAAAGTTTACCACCCAATTTCTACGATCAACTCGATGTTTTCATAAACAATTTAAAGGTGCCTGGCCAGTTTAAAAACGAGGGATTGGTCGACAGCTTATCTGCTCCCTTGCTAGCCGATATACCGGTTAATGACCTCCAACAGATCATTTTTTTTCCTGACGATATTCTTAATTACTTGCCGTTTGAATGCCTTCGGGTGGACAACCAATATCTCGTTCAAAAGGCTGCCATTCAATATCAATACTCAACGGCGTTGCTGCAAAAAAACACCGCTGATTTTTCTGATGCGCAAATATTGTCATTTGCACCCTTTGTTAATGAAGCAAAAGGAAATGATCTCCCGGTACTACCATCCTCGGCAGAAGAAATAAAAGACACGAGGGGAAAGAAGCTGATTGGAAACGAAGCAACGAAAAACGCCTTCCTGCAACTGTCCGGCAAGTTTCCCGTAATACATCTGGCCACTCATGCAGTAGCAAATAACGATGCGGACGGACTATCTTTTATAGCATTTGCACCTACAAAAACTAGGAATGACGACTTGCTTTATACACAAGAGATATACGGACTACCATTGAACAAAACGAACCTGGTGATTTTAAGCGCTTGCGAAACAAACGAAGGCCGTTTAATAAAGGGTGAAGGTGTGTTAAGCTTGAGCCGGGCATTTGCCTATGCAGGTTGTCCAAACATCATCACTTCTTTTTGGAAGGCGGATGATGTATCCACCGCTTATATCACCCGCCGCATTCATCACTACCTTGCCAGGGGTGACGGCATTGCGAAAGCGGTCCAGCAAGGAAAACTTGATTACCTGAAGGACAAAGACGTCAATCCGCGGTTTAAACAACCTTACTATTGGTCACACCTTGTTTTTATAGGAAACTATCAACCACAGCCTTCTTTTCCTTGGCTATGGGCAATTTTGGGAGGAGTTTTATTGGGCTTAGTAATCCTCATTTTATTGAAAAAGCCTGGCAAGCCAGGCGTCAGGTTTCATAGGTGAAAGTCTTCTGAATATCTTAATTATCCGTCAACTTCCTCAGCTTCTCAACAAAACTATTGTCGAACCTTTCGTGATATAAATGGGCTGTGTTACCATTGATCTTTTCAACCAAAGGCAAGGCTTTTTTTCCCTGTTTGCTTTTGAGATAAGCTAGCGCCAAGTAAAATTCGGCATCCTGGCGAAACTCATTTTCTGATGACGCCAGATGGTGCAAAATACCAACGGCTTGTGCTGGTTTGTTAACATGTAAATACGATAATCCAATTAATAAACTATCCTTTGAATTGATTTTTGTTGAGCGGATGGATTGCACAACGGCCTCATATTTTTTTGCCTGGTAGGCATTTTCAATGTCAGAAAAACCAGCGGCGGCACCTCGGGAAACTGAAACCTGAAAGTCAACAAATGCATCGTCATACAATGCTTCGGTTGATACCTGAGAAGATAGGTAGATGCGAACGCCAATAAACACAATCAGAATACTTGCAGCAACCGCCATTGTCAGCCTGAACGTCCGGCGCATACTCACCACCTTGGCTGGAGCTGAGCGGCCCTTTAACTCCTCCATCATTTCCTGATGAATCGTGTTCACCTGTTGAGCAGTACCAAATTGTCTGATCGCTTCCGCAGCTATCTGTAGATTGGTAAGTCGCTCCTGCAACTGACTGTCTCGCTGCAATCTTTCCTCTAGCTCAACTTTCTGCGGTGGTGGCAATTCACCATCCAGATAACGAACCAGTAAATCATCATCGTGTAATAAATCATCCATACAGAAAAGTTTTCAGTTGGTGGTAGAGGGTTTTATCGGTCGTCACTATTTCTTCCAGTTTTTTAAGGCATTTACTTTTTTTGTTCCGCACCACCTGCTCGTTTTCATAAGGGAGATGTGCCAGCATTTCCTTCATGCTTCGATTCTCGAAATAAAACAGCAACAAGATCTTCCTGCAATTTTCACCGAGGCTTTCAATGGCCTGCATTAACTGGGCTTTTGTTTGACTGAGTTCCATGGCTACATCTGCTGTGGCATCCTGCTGATCATTTTGTTTTTCATACCTGAGTTCTCTTGCTTCTGTCCTGCCCCGGCGTTTAAGGTCGTTGAGCCAAATATTTTTGTTAAGCGAAAAAAGAAACGTTCTAACCGTAGACTCCCCCCGGAATTTACCAGCCCTCACCAGGTTAATAAAAGCAACCATTACTTCCTGGAAAATGTCCTCCGCGTCCTGCTCGCTACCGCTGTTGTTTAAAACATAGCGACTGAGAAAATCAAAATGTTCCTGGTACAAAAATCTTAAGGCCGCATCAGTTCCGGAAACGTCCTTGATTGCACTGATCAACTCCCGGTCAGAAAATGTCTCCCGTTTTAATTCCTTCATTTGTACGCTTACGGCTGATTTTTGTAACCACAACATAGGGATATTTTTTTGAAAGAATATGAGAGGAAAGGCGGCAGCAAGTGTTAAACCAAAGCGTATCCGGCTCTATTGAAAACGTTAAACCGATAGTGAGAGATGGATATTAGGATGCACATAAGAATGAACGTTGATCACCAAGACCGATCTTTGCCTTTTAAATTTGATTCCTGTACATGAAAAAAGTGCTTCAAACGTTTTGGACCATTATCAAAAAATTCTTTCTGCCGAAGAAGCGCTGTTGTCAATAGAGGAAAAAATTTCGGGAAGTTTCATTTGTATTAAGCAGAATGTTGTAACATTGCAGCCCTTAAAGTTCTTTTGAAGATTGCCCAGGTGGCGGAATTGGTAGACGCAGCAGACTCAAAATCTGCCGTTCGCAAGAATGTGCTGGTTCGATTCCAGTCCTGGGCACCAGAGTGGAAAGCTCCGAATTTTCGGAGCTTTTTTTATCACCCTTTCCTTTGTACTCCTTGCCCGGTCTACAGATCAGCGAAACGGTCTTTCGGAACTTGATGGTTCGATACTTTTTTTCTTCAAAAATGAGTTTTTCCCCGAGTATCGAACCCAAGATCTGTTGCTTTGCCGTTAAATCCGCTTCGGTAAAGTACTTGGGCAGACCTTCCAGCAACTCACAGCAAAAGGAGATTTGTTCTTTGAGATTGGAATCCATCGTTGTTAGTTCTTCTATTTTTCGCTCTAGCTTTTCCATCTCTGCTTCATAGTCTGCCTTAATTTCTTTATACTCACTCGGCTCTATTTCTTTGTCTAGCATTAGCCTTCTTGCATTTGTGATTCTAGCTTTAGCTTTTTCTATTTCTGCTGCTAGGCTCTCTTTCTGTTTTACTTTGTCGCAGCTAGACAATCGAAGGTGTGCGTCTAGTGATTCTTTCAGGATTCGAATGATAGCGTTGTTGGCACTTACGATCAAGAGTTCTTTGATCAGTTCTTTATTCGCTACCTCTGCCTTAAAGCGTTCCTTGCAGCCGTGTTGGCAATGGTAGTAAAAGTATTTGCCGCCGTTGCCCTTCGAGGCACTGCCTGTGAGTTTGCTGCCGCATTGTTTACACTGCAAGTAACCTCTCAGGGGTAGTTCTTCTTTGGCTGTTTGCCTGCTGGGAAACTTTCGCTTTCGCCCATTTAGCACGTCTTGTACCTCGTCAAAGAGCTCTTGAGAAACAAGGGGCTGGTGAGAAGCTTTAACTATGACTGCCTTTTCATTTTTGTAGGCAGGCACAAAGATGCGTCCACAGTAGACCGGGTTTCTGAGCAGGTTCCACATTTGGCTCTTGCCCACTTTTAATCCTTTCGCTTTTGCGCCTTTCCATATTTCCATCACGTTATGAACGCCTCTTGCCGTTTCCTCAAAAACCCATTTAATTAAAGGAGCATCCCTTCCAGGTTCAATAATTGGATTATTATTCTCGTCCCTCGCATTGCGATAACCCCTTGGCGCCATGTTTACATGACGCCCTTCTTTCATGGCTTTGCGCATGCCGGCAATGGTGTTGAGTGAACGCCGGTCATTTTCTACCTCAGGTGCAGCAAGGTAAATTGCAAGCATAATCTTGCTCTCTGGTATCGACATGTCAAGTGGCTGTTCGATGGCTTGCGGTTCGATGCCCATCTTAGCAAGGCGGGAGATCATCACATAAGATTCTGCCACATTGCGGGAAAAGCGATCCCACTTTAGAAACAGCAATAAGTCAGCAGAAGCCCGGTTGCGTTTCATGTGCTCCACCAGCTGATTAAACTGGGGCCGGTCGAATGTTTTTCCAGAATAGTCTTCCCAATAAGAACCAACCATTTCAATGTTGTGATGTTCACAGTATTGCCGCAGACGATCATCTTGGTGCTTTTGCGAATAGCCTTTTTCAGCTTGCTCGTCGGTACTCACCCGGATGTAGAGGTAGGCTCTTTGTTTCATGGGTCGTGTTTGTATTAATAGATATAATTTTTGCTTCGCTTTGTTTTTTTCTTTCGTAATGAGCCGTTGTAATGGTAATGATTTTAGAAAGGAAGTCGAGTATCTCTTTAATCTCTTCATCAGAGTATTCTATTCCTTCGTCTGCCATAATCTCCTTTGCTCTTTGTAGAGATATAGCTCCAGCCCCTTTTATCTCGCCGTTTAGATTTTCACGTTTGGATATTGATTGGGTTTTCATTAGGATTTTCAAATTTACAACTTGTTGATTATCAATACAAATAGGTTTTAAGCCCTCCGGTGTACGTACTGCCTTCTTTTTCGTTTCAGCAGGCTGTTTGGTATTGCCTTGGGTTCGACTACCGACGAACGAAGAAGGGCCGAAAGGTCCACTGTTCCCCTTGTGTACTGGCTCAGTTTGGACAGCACGAAATGTTCAGCGAGTGAGCCAGTAAGGCTTTTTACGTTGAAATCTTTTAGGAAGGCACCCATCTGAAGCAATACGTTAATTCGGGACTCGGCTTCTTCTTTGGTGTGGGCCGTGACTGTAACCGGAATGGTGAATTCTCTTTTCAAAGGACTAATTGTTTTTAAGTGAGGATGTATAATTAATAACTTCCTGCCATTTTAAAGTCATCAGGCGACGGTTGGTTTGATGTTTCGGTGTGATCATCCACCTCTTCATCTCCCAACAGGTGGAGCACAGCTTCGATGCTTTCTTTGTCCTGGGAAAGGGCACTGATAATGTCCAAAACCTTCAGCAGTTCGCTTTCCGTAAACGCCTCTCGAAGTGATTGAAAATAAGCCAGCGTTTCCCCGTCTTCTTTGGAGATAGCAGCGCCTTTGGCGGAGGACGTTTCCTCATCGCCAACTACCCGTTTAAATGTCACGCTTCTTTCTTCAAAGGCAGAAGGTGAGTTAAGAGCTGATTCTTCCAACCGCTTATTATCTTGTTGTACAACACCAGCAAGGCCTTGACCCAAAAGTGGTATGCCACCTAGCAAATGAGTATTTCTTCGAATCATGCTTTCCAGAGCAAGCGAAACCACTTCACCCAAATTCTCTTTCGCCGTCGTTTTTGTGCTTCTTGTTTCCTCCAGCTTTTTTTCTAGTTCTTCTACATACTGTTCAGTTTCTCCAAGGTCTGCTTCCAATCGTTCGATCTCTTTCTTGAGCAGCTCGGTATTCATCTTATCCCTTTCTCGTTGCACCACAGAATGAATTTTTTCTTCGATCTCAATGCCGGATAGCTCGCCTCTAGGCCTTTCTTCCTTTTCGTTAGGAGCTAGAGTGAATAAAAACTTATCATTTCTCGGGCATGCTTCTGTGCTGGTGTAAATCAGGACTTTGACCATTCGGGTATCTTCGCCCATATACACCAGATATTCATCAAATGAATCTGGGTCAGATGTCTTATCCACCGCTTTTAGGTTATCAACAAAGACTTCATAAAACTTTGGCCGCCCTTTTTCGTGTGCTGATTCCAGGTAGTGCTTTAATCGTTCGATTTTTAGCAGGTCATACTTTTCCTGTGTGATTTTTGAGCTCATGGGGTATTCATTTAGATGATCCCTATCATCAAATAGTGAGCCTATGCCAATGCGGTCTCAACTCATACTGAGAAGTTGAAAAAGCGGAGTAATTGGGGAATGATTAAGGAGTGGTTGAAAAAGGTCACAAAGGGATAGAATGGGTTAAAAAGGGACAGATTTTCTAAGTGGAAAAAATCTTTGATTTACCCAGAAAATAGTTTTCATCAACCGTTGAAATACTGTGACAAAATTTCAAAGGCAGCCATTCCACCAAATTTGTCATGTCAAAAACGTGCAGAATTTATGTGAGAGAGATGGTGTACATGATTGGGTATCCATGCTGCTATGATGCATTCTTTATGTGATGTGATAGAAAGCCCATTGGGCATACAAATCGCAATGTCCGATTTGGGACGAAAAGGGACAGAAAGGGACTTTTTTGTTGCACGGGAAACATACAGTCAATTAATTTTGCTGCCGCTTAGGAACACTTTCAAAAAGCCGAATCATAACGCGGTCTGTAGTGCCGCTAACGGACAGGGCTTGCTGCTGTGGCGGTATTCATTGCTCGTCCAGCCCCGAAACGCTGTCTGGTTTTGCTTTATTGCTGAAGATAAGATTTACAGCCGAATGTTATTCGTCGTGCTGAAACTGCTGCTGATACTTGCAAATAGCTGAAGGTTATTCCGTCGCCCCGCTATAGCAGCAAACCCCATGTTGTACGTTCGCTTTAGCGTCTTATGATGATTGCCTCAAAGTTTTTATTGTTGTCATAGGCATAGTGTTTGTCAATTTTCTTCTTGTATCTGGTGTTGGAGTTTTTTATTAGGTTAATGATTTCCGTCTTATTGCTGGCAATAATTGTGTCGGTTGCGGTTTCAATACGTAAATAATTAATTGGCAGCTCTTGCTCTTTGATCTTCATGTTAAACAACAGCCCGGTAAACAGGCCCATTAGTTGCAGAGAACTTTCCGACGAAATTTTGTAAGTCATACTATCGGCTCGGTAAAGCGGAAACTCTTGTGTTTGATTAACAGGCCCGAAAGAAAGCAGTTGTGGTTTTGTTGTGACTGTCACTTCATGTCCGGTCTTGTTGTGCAAGGTGAGAAACTTTAAGCCTTCACAACTGCTACAAAAAAGAACTATAGTCAGGCTGAATAAGATTGCCCTTAAGTTTTGGTTTATTGACATTTTACTTTCGCTTTTGTCGCTTTAGAAAACTCCGAATATTGGAAATAAAAAGTGACGTACAACGAAGGGCTTTAAGAAGGACGGGTATTTGGAAATATGCCGCTCAACTTTTGCACTTCAGTTGACTAATGTTCTATAGAAGAAAGGTACAACTTCAGCCCGGCTTTCTAAAAGCCCATGTTGTGCGTATCGTTGTTGTCACATTTAAAGGCGTTTTTCCATAATGAAATCTTCCATGAAAAAGCCGTCACCAATTGGTATGTTTTCTTCTTTAACTTTGTTAAAGCCAAAGCGCTCGTAGAATTGAATAGAAGGATTGTGCCTGTTCACGTTCAGTGATAAAACACCATTACCGCTTTGCTTTGCTAACTCAGCCACTCTGTTAATCAGTAATTTTCCGACACCTTGACCCTGTGTTTCAGGCAACACGTATAACTTATGAATTTTTGTGGTTGTACTGTTTTTGTAGTCCAATTCATAGGATGCAAAGCCAACACATTTTTCACCGTTTTTTGCCATAATAAAATGATGAGCTTTCTTTTCGGCTTGTTCTTTCAACGATTCAATGCTGTATAACTTTTCAAGCATATAAATTAACTGCTTCTCTGAAAGGATGGTGCCGTAAGTTGCTGGCCATGTCTGATAAGCCACTTGTTGAATTTGAGAAAGGTCTGCTTGGGTTGCTTTGCTTATTTCTATCATGAAACAAAATTAATGCTGTGGCAAGGCAGTTACGCACAACGCCGGATTAGGGCTTGCCGATGTACCGGCATTAACATTCCGTGGGCTTAAATTTATTACAATTGTTTAATAATGTTCTAATGTTCAGCATCTGTTCGGTAGCCGGTATATTGGCAAACCCATGTGCATGTTGCACAACTCACATGGTGTTGATAAAGATAGTTGCGAGTGGGTGTGTGAGAATAGTAACTTAAAGTATGCAAGGAAAGAAGCAATACACAGAAAAGCTTTTCACCACTTTCCAGTTAAGTAACCATGTTCCCCCGGATAATTTTTACCGCCGGCTCAAAGAGACCTTGGATCTTCAGTGGCTGTACAAGGCAACCACGAAGTACTACGGCCGGGAAGGTCAGAAAAGCATTGACCCGGTGTTCATGAAGCTTATACTGGTGGGTTACTTCGAGAATCTGAACAGTGATCGCAAGATTATTGAGCACAGCCGCATGCTGTTGGACATTTTGTTTTTCCTCGGATATGACCTGGATGAAGAGCTTCCCTGGCACTCCACTATTAGCCGCACAAGAGCACTCTATGGCGAAGAGGTTTTCAAGGAACTGTTTTCAAAAGTTCTGTCGCTATGTGTTCAAAAAGGCATGCTTTCGGGAAGAAGACAAGCCATTGATTCTGCCTTTATCAAAGCCAATGCTTCGATGGATTCTTTAGTAGAAAAAGAAATTATAGAGGACGGGGAACATTACCTCGAGGAATTGCAGCACGATGAATACGGCAAAGAAATAGAGCAGCATGATAATGTAATGAAAGATGATCGTGGTAATGATACCATTACAAGGAGCAGAAGTAAAAGCACCACTCAGCATCATAGCTGGAAAGGTGAAGCGTATAAAGACATGCCTAAAGGAAAGTCCCTTACCAAAGCCGGTGATGAAGAAAACGGGCTGTCCAGGCCAAAGTTTGTTTCCAACCATACCCATTACTCCACAACTGATAGAGACGCACGGGTAAGTGTCAAACCCGGTAAGCCCCGTCAACTGAACTACTCGATGCAAACAGCGGTTGATATGGGCTCTCATGTGATCACAAACGTAGAAGCCCACTTTGCCGATCGAAGAGACAGCGAATGCCTCTCGCCGGTACTCAAAAATACCATTGAGAACCTCAAAGAACAAGATCTCCAAGTTGAAGAGATAGCCTGTGACACGGGTTACTCTTCTGGTAAAGCACTCAAGGCCTGCATTGATCAAGGTGTTACGGCCTATATTCCCAATTTTGGTCATTACAAACCGCACCGCGAGGGCTTCACCTTTGATGCCCAAAATGATCGTTACACCTGTGAGGCAAGAGGTGTTCACCTGCCTTACAAAAAGACGTACCAGGATAAAAAAGGCTATTACAAAAAGCAGTACCGCAGTTCTGCCAAAGACTGCGGGCAGTGTCCTTTTAGAACTACCTGCATTGGTGAACGGGCTGACTACAAAAAGATCGAAGAAACGGTAGATAAACCACTGTATGATGACATGCACCAGCGGCTGCAAACGCCTTACGCAAAACGGATGAAAAAGCTCAGGCAAGCCACCGTTGAACCCGTGCTGGGAACACTGATCAACTTCATGGGCCTCAGAAGAATCTGGACAAGAGGATTAAAGAACGCCAACAAGTTCATGCTCGGTGCAGCCATCGCTTATAATCTGAAAAAATGGATGAACTACACTGAGCAAAGACGAAAAACAGCCGTCATTGCCCTGAAAAAGAGAGGAGAAGGCCTTTGTTTTTTGTTTTCAGTGCTGTGGGCTTTTATCATGCCTCCCAACCCCAAACTGCAAATGCAAGGCGACTAACCACAGAAAGAAAAAACCGACCCACCAGACCGGTTCAATCGATTTTTGTAAACTAGTTGTGCAACCGCCACCCCTGTTAGCAGCCGTTTGTTAGAACTCCATGTCGTGTTCTTTGCAATAGAACTGCGGGTCGCAACCTGTCGTAACGCAACCTGCATACTTAACCTTCATATCCTTTTTATTTTTTATGAATGTATCGCCTCGTGCTATCATCAAACCATAAACAATAGGAATGATGCTATCAGTATGGTTTTTTGGGCAAATCGGAGTGTAGTTGGCTGGATGGTCATACAAGCACGGTCCTTCAAATGTAAAGCTTAGAACAAGATTTTGTCCTTGCTTAACGACAATGTTGTCCTTGATAATCGTTTGCTGTCCCTGCCCTTCTATTCGAAGTTTATATTGTCCAGGCTCCATACCTGTATGGGTTATTCGTGAGATGTTGCCCTTATTTATCGAAGACCTAATCATGCCTGTATCAGTCAAGATCGTTATGATTGCTGGCCTGTATGGAATTTCTATGTTGTATAGAGCGTCACTATTGCTCTCTATTTGTCCGGAACAGAAAAATGTTACAAACAAAAATGGTATTGTAAGTAGAATTTTCATTAATGGCTGCTAACGCAGAACAGCTTTCTGAAGCCAAGGCATTCATTTTGATGCCACTTGACTTCTGCTCTGTCGTCGATTAAAGATAAAACGTTTGGTCTTTGTTCTACAGCCTTGGTTTTGTAAAGCTACTGTTAGCAGCATCAGTAACATTTCTATCAAAGGCTTTTGCCCAAACAGCAACGCAGAAAAGAATACAGCTTCCAGTTTCTTCTTGTTTTTATGGCTTTGTTAAGAAAAAGAATAGAAGGTCGCTCTTAATTTCAGGGTGTTCACTCCTTCTTCAACCAGCCGCTTATGCGTACCATCTTTGCGTTTCTTTTGTCTCTGTTATCAGCTATTGCTTGCCGTGGACAAACGGGCAATCTGGAACTAACCCCAACAAGACCGCTGTCGGGCAGTACCCTTGCGCTGACTTATCTTCCCCGCAACACGGTGCTTCAAGGTGTAAGGGACTTTACCGCTACTGCCTACTGTTTTTCCGATAAGGGTTACCGTGCCCATGACGTCGCCCTAAAGCAAACAGGAGGGCTGTTTCAAGGAAGGCTCACTGTTCCAAACGAGGTAAAGCTCATCTTCTTTAGTTTTCACACCGAAACGATCAGGGATAATAACAACGGAGAGGGCTACTATACGCTTGTCTACCAAAAAGACGGCGAGCCTCTGGTAGGCAGTAAGCTTGCCTTAGCGAATGCCTTTAGCTGGGGAGGATCACGGTTTGAACTGCCACGAAATGAGGCAAAGGCAGCACCGCTTTACAAGGCTGTGTTTGCGGAAGAAAGGAATAAAGAGCGCTATCCCATGGCTTACTTCCGCTACCTTTTACGAAGCAAAGAAGGAAGCGATTCTGCTCTTCTTCAATTACTGCTCTCAGGCTACGAACAGCGAGGGGACCTGAGCGAAGAGGTAATGCAGGAGCTCCGGCTCTTTCACGAGTGGACACTAAAGGATAAAGCAAGGGGTGACGCTGTTTACCGCCGGATGCAGCAGCGCTATCCCAAGGGTCGGTGGAGGCTAAAAGAAGCGCTGGCGCAGTATGATGAAGAAAAAGCACTTGTGGGTAAGCTGTCCCTGTACAACGAGATCGTAAACCTCTTTTCACCTTTTGACCGGGACGAGCAGTTTGATCTTGACCACCGTGTATACCGGGTGGTAAACCGACTTATTGATTCGGGCAGGTACGAGGAAGCGGTTCAGTTTTCTAAGAACATCAAGAACACAGAACTTCGCATTACTTCCCTTTATAGCCTAGCCTTTAAACTGGCAGGACGCGGCTTTATTGGTATACCGATAGATACCAAAAAAGGACGCGAGCTCTCCAGGCAAGCGATGCAGCTTTTAGAAGTTGAGAAAAAGGTGATGAAGCATAGGCCTGCCTACCAAGGCGAAACAGAGTACCGAAGGAACCTGCAAAAGCTCTACTACTGGACTGCAGAGGTTTACGCCATGCACCTTTATCACAGCGGCGACAGCCTTCACGCTTACAACTTATTAAAGCAGGCGGTTGCCTATCACAAGTACAAACACCCCGATCGCAATGAGTCACTTGCCTTTTTAACCGAAAAAGTAAAAGGACCCTCAGCTGCAAAGCAGCTCCTGGAAGATTTTATTGCCCAAAGCAATTACACTCCCGCTATGAAGCAGCAACTAGAGCGGCTTTACCTCGCCTCCAGCCGTAAAAATGCTAGTTGGGAGCAGTACTTTACTCAGCTCGAGCAAAGCGCCTACCGTAGCCTTCGAGACAAACTCAAGGAAAAAATGATCCTTAAACCTGCGCCTCTTTTCACCTTAAAAGACATGGCAGGAAAGGTGGTCAGTCTTGCAGATCTCAAAGGCAAGGTGGTAGTGGTGGACTTTTGGGCCACTTGGTGCGGACCCTGCGTGGCCTCTTTTCCCACGATGCAGGCGGCGGTTAAAAAGTATAAAGACAGCGCAGACGTCGCTTTTTTATTTATCGATACCTGGGAGAACGACTCCAACCGGGTGCAAAAGGTGACGGAGTTTTTTCGAGCCAACAACTATGATTTTCATGTTCTCTATGATGAACCTAATGGCAAAGAGCGAAGTGACTTTGTGGTGGTCAGTCAGTTTGGGGTTGATGGCATCCCTACCAAATTTGTCATCGACCCAATTGGGAACATTCGCTTTGTATCAGATGGCTACAACAGCAGGCCCGAAGAAACACTAAAAGAATTAAGTGTGATGATTACTCTGGCGAAGGAGAACAGCGAAAAAACTATCGATAAAGGTCTTTAAATAGCAAGCATTTTTTTGCGGTAACGGGAGAATCGAACAAACAGAAACGGCACTTGCTGCTAACGTTGAAGGTGTTGCTGTCAGTGCTGGATTTCTTTGTACTTCAGCTTCACCCATGCACTGATGTAAAATAGAATTGGTATTGTGCAAAACATGTTCTGTCGCCAGCATTGCAGCAAAACCCTGTTAGCAGCGGTTAATCGGAATTACATTGTCTCTAAAAACCCATTTGTGGCTTTTCTGTTATCTCGCTGGATATTGAAGAATAGGAAGATTAGACTTATAGCCAGCAAACTAATTTCAACTACAACGGCCGTTGTCATACCGCCAAATAGGTTGGATAACTCAAAGCCGCCGCTGTTCAATTCTAAATACCGTCTTGGTGTCGCCACAAAAGCGTTAGTCAACGATGGAATAATTAACACGCAAACTACTACGGCAATCAAATGCATCCAGGCCAATCGCCTTGATGTCAACTTGTGTCTAAACAGATAGTATGCAAGCCAAATGATAGCAATCGCCGCTGAGGTTGTAATTAAATAATTTGTGTCCTTACTATTATTTGTGTCTAATTGTGAAGAACCGACAAAGGCATAGAATGCTGCAATGTTGATGAGCACAAGCAGTAAAAACAAATGATATAGTCTGATTGGTTTAGTAGGCATCTTAATCGCTGCTAACGTGAAAGGTGTTTGCGAAGTGGCTGCATTAGCATTACTGTCGCTTCATTTGCCCTTCTCTCATTGAATAATATTTTGTCGTTCAAATGTAGAGTTGCAGCAGCCATTTTGCAAACATTGTGTTAGCGGCGTTGGCTACTTGCTAATTCCAAATTCGGTTTCGATATAACTCACAAGTTGAGTAAATCTTTTTGCTTCCTGCACTTGCTGGGTATGCGGCCCGGGATAAACATATTGTTTATAGTGCTCTTTTGTTGCAAATTCAACCCAATATCCATTACCACCTGAATCAACCATATAGCCTGCAAGGTCCAAATAGTGAGGAAATTTATAAATCCCTTTCTGTTCAATGGTTTTGAAAAAAGATTCCCAACCTGATCTGGGTTTTCCTAAGGTTCTTCTGCTTCCAATTAGCGAGTCCAATGTTTGTCCGGCAGAATCTTCCTTAATTACATATCGAACGTTGATTAGTTCTGCCAGATTTTGGCCATTCGTATTTCTTATAACAATGGCTCTGCTATCATTGGTAGGATCATAACCACTGCGCCACAACCTAATTTCTAGGCTATCAAAACCATTTCTAAGCGTTTCAAGTCCCAAAGATTCTTCAATGCAACGTATCCCTGATTTGTTCGGGTCAACGTTTAATTTAGGCACACTGCGGTCAATATTGCCCGCAAATACAAAGGGTATTCTTTCTATTGCCCTGCAATCAACTTTGAGAGCAAATGTTTTCTCGGATTCATCTCTGTGAGGACTACAGCTCAAAAGAAAAAGAATAATAGAAAGGGACTGAATTAAACGCATAGTTGTGGAAGTAGCCGCTAACGAACAGGGCTTGCCGATGTACCGGCATTTTATATTCGTCAGCCCCGGTAAGTTATTCAAATGTTGATTAAAGAACAAATACTGAATGATGGTTCGTCAGCCGGTATATTGGCAAGCCTCCTGTTGGGCGTAGTCGTCATTCGTCAGTGAGTTCATACTTGAAGCCAAGTTTCACAAAGAAGTCGTAGAGCTCTGTCCACTTGCGACTGTCAAAGGCATAAAGTTGTTGCATGTCTTTAGAAGTCTCAAACCGTTGGCAACCGAAGCAGATGTCCACGTATGATGTCTTCCCATTCTTGATTATGAAAATAGCATGATGAGGCATGAAACATTTAGCCATTTCTATAGTTCGGCTCTGAAAAGGTCTTGCAAATATCTTGATGAAGGTGTCAAGCTGTGCACCTGATAGTACTCGTTGTTCTTTGAAGATTGAATAGTTTGGCTTTCCCCCGTTAAGCAGTTTAGGTAGTGGGATGTGTCTACCTGCGCTGTCTCTGATTACAATACCTGCCGTCACCTCATGACTAACCAACAGAACCGTGTCCGCATTCTTCACTTTTGTCCGCAACCAAGTGTCTTTCTGGCTGAATGCAGCCAGCGGCAAAGTCAGAATAAATAGTGATATGATTGTAAGCAGTCTCATTGGATTACGCCCAACGGTTAACAGCTTTATGCTGTGCTGATATTCTGTGTTGCGTCAGTCTTGAACTGAAGCCGATTAAAGAACTAAAGTACAAGTTTATTCATTTGTTCATCTGCATTTCGTCTGCCGAATATATAGCTGATAGTCGATTTGTTGTTGATGTTTATTCCTTCAGCCAGCATAGCAGAAAACCGCTGTTAGGCGTTGTTAATCAAGTATCAACTTCCTTTTATAGTTTTTAAAAGGATAGGCATTAAAACCTGTCTCTATTTTATCTATAAAGTCCTGCTGAAACGAAACCATTATCCAAGGCAGTGCACTAGAAGGGCATATAGCCATCTTTTGTCCGTCTGTCGCTTTGAAGATTAGAATGTGCTCTGTTGAAATTGTGGCTTTAACAGGAACATTAGGGTTTTCTGATAGAATTTTCCAGTATGGTCTTTGGTCACAGCTACTTTGTACTACAAATTCATATTCCAGACCGTAAACAGCGATGGTTTTTATTGTGAAAGCGACAGGGAAGTGAAGCGTCGCACAAGGCAGTTGTATGTGACCATCATCACTTGTGTTTATTTGTACAGGAACTTCACTGGCGAAAATATCAGTTGTATAATACTCTTCTCCAAGTTCATTTTCATGAAAAGCGTATTTGAAAATGTAATATTTTTTATCAAAAGGAAACAGGGTAATGTTGAGCGGACCTGTAAACGTATACTCTGAACGTTGAAGCGAAAGGCCTACGCCATCTGAGTAAATGCTGTGTATCTGTTTGCCTATCAAAGACTGCAAAAGTTCAATTTCAGAATCGGATAGTTTATAAACTGCTTCAATTGTGAGCATACTTCAAAATAACGCCTAACGTTTCAGGTATTTATGCAGTAGTGGCATGCTGTGTTCCATCAGTTCTGGTTAAAGATATAAAGCTGATTTAAAAATCTATAGCTGGTAATATGTACGTCAGCCACCATTGCATGAATACCATGTTACCTGCCGTGCTATTCTCCCATAAGCTGCTCAACCTCTTGTTTGAGAACTGGTAAATGGTTTGTAATAATTCCCCAGAGTACTTCGTCAGAAACAGTATCATAACCATGAATGATTCGGTTCCGAGTATCAACGATTTTTCTGGCGTTAGAAAGCTGAATGGAAGTCGCTTTATGCAATATACGGCTCATGGCTTCACCAATAATCTCCAGGTTCCGTTCCACAGCCCTTTTGGTTTTTAAATCATTTTGATAAACGGCAAACTCTGTAGTGTCTTCAAGGAAAGTCTCAATTTCATGAATGGCATTGAAAATATCATAGAGCCAAACCTTCAGTTCAATGTCCATATATTAGTCGCCGCTGGTTTTCAATTGCTTGTCTAAAATAAGGATTGCGAATGCTTTTTTCCTCCAGAAGGTCTATTGAACGGTGCAGCGTATCTTCTAAGTCAAATTTGAGGTTGAAGTAATTGTCTGCATATTGACGAACATCCAAGGGCTCGAAATCGACAATCAAATCCACATCGCTGTCTTGCTTGAAACAGTCTGTCAGTACTGAGCCAAAAGCATAAAGTCGCCGCACCTTGTACTGCTCACAAAGTTTCTGAATGTCTCTTGTATATTGGTCAATCAGCGACATAATCAATAAACGAGACCAAATTTACGAAGAATTGCTTGATTGAAGGACAGCCTAAGCATGGCAGGCAACGTTGAAGGTGTTGCTGTCAGTAGGTGCATTTGAAAAACTGCAGCTTCACTTTCCATCTGTTGTTTAATAAAGATAATGGGTTGAGCACACATTCGTCAGCACCTATTCCAGCAACACTATGTTAGGCGATGCTGCTTACTTTCAAATGCTTCATTTCGGTAACTAAAGCGTTTACATAATTCTGAAGTTTACCCTGATTCAGTCTCTGCATTAAATGAAGGGTAATCGCAAAAATTACCCACCCGGAAACTACTGTTAGCAATGAATTAAAACTGAATGAGATTAATAATGCTGCAAGTGTCCATACAGATAAGATGCCACCAATGATATACAAACCATCCTTAGTTATAGAAGTTGGAATAATGTCGGCTTTAATTGTACTGCCGGCACTTTCATTAGGTTGTATAGTCAGGTTTACAAATCCACGGCCTTCACTAATGTTGAGGAAAGTGGGTTTTATTTCAATTTGGATTGTGTCTCCGGTAATACTGTGACGCTTAACTTTTTTAAGCAAATATTGGAAAATGGCCTCTTTTGGCTTGTCAACCCGAAAGGATAGTGTACTATGATATTTGTTTAAGAATGTCATTTTAGTTTCGCCTAACGTTAAAGCATTTGCGATGGCATGGCAATAGCGAAATGTCAGCCTGGTACAAATGCCAAATTGAAAAACTGATGTTCAAGTTAAGAACTAATGACCAACAGCGTAATGTCTGCTGAAGCTAAAGATGAGAAATGATTTGTAGCCGAATTTTATTCCGTCAGCCATGCTATTGCAAATGCACTGTTAGCGGTAGTATTATTCGTTGAAAGCTAAAAGAACTTCACAATCAAAATAGTACCTCGATAAATAAGTCAACAAACCTAAGCTCGGGGGAATATCATTTAGTCTCGCAAGCAAATTGTCGTTTTTGTTTTCAACTTGCTCATTCACTATCATCAGCATTCGTTTACTCAAACGTTCAATTTTCGTATCAATAATCTCATCTTCTTGTCGAACCTTGTTAGAAAGGTCTGCTAAAAACTTTTGAGAATAGGCAATATTTTCTATCACTTTTGGCTCCTTTGAAAACAAGTATGCAGGGTTCCCATGCTGTTCTAACGCAATGTGATGTTCTTCATCGTCTGGAAGTGCCCCAATCGTCCTCGGCTTGATAAAAACCGTGTTATTTAAAACATTCTGTGTCGAATAATGTTGGTTTAATTCAGGTTGTGTCGTAAAAAAAGGAGCTACATAGTATACTTCATTGCTACCGTTGTCAAGGGCTAACAGCATGTTGTGTTGCTGGCTTAGCTTTAGTGGCATCAAATGAATTCTAAAAAAGGGTGTCGAAAAGAGTGAATGATTTTTAATTTCAAAAGAGTTGTTCTTAACCATTCTGTGCGATAGTTTGAATTGAAGGAAAAGAGGAAGGCCTCGTCTATTTATTCGTAGATCATAACCTCCACCTGCTCTTCCTTCCTCGAGCAGTGAAGGAAATATCGGAGCTCCAATCATTATGTGCCGCTGCTGCCTGATTATTTCCTCTGTCACTGCATAGCCAAAAGAAAACTCTGAAATTGCTGGTCTCATTAAGTATGTGTCTTGGTTAGATACTGTCGAAATATTACCGCTAACGTTTCGGGGCTTTGCGTTCGTGTGGGCATTCACTGAACGTCCGGCCTGGATAAAGATATACAGCTAAATTCTAAAACTTCTGTTCAGCCCATGTTCGTCAGCCCACATGACGCAAAACACATGTTAGCCGCATTAGTTCTTTTTCTTTGGAAATATGGTGACTCCAGGTGGGTCATTTCCTGGTGGCGGTGGTGGCTGGGGCACTCCGTGCTTTTTTTCATACTCTTTTGCTCTCGCCAGTTCCTTCCTGTCTTTTTCGAGCACCTTGCTTGGCACTTTTACAATTTTCTTGATTGCCGACCTTGGATTTGATGCGTCCATGTAAAGATCAATATAGAAGTAGTCACCTGTTTGATTCCCATAACGACACCGAAACGTGTTTGAGCCCTCTTCTGGAAAAACTCCAACTATTGACAACCTAGTGGTCTTGAGATATCCTGACAGCTCTTTTGAGTATGCCTTTAACGTATCGAGATAATTTTTCTTTGCATTTAAATAGGTGACGTCAATGAGTTTGATGCCTTCAGCAGGCTTGTTTGCTTCGAGAAGCCACATGAATGCATAAGCAGTTTCCAGTTGCTGTTTATAAACAGCATCCTGTCCAAAAGATAGGCTACCCTGAAATACAAAAAAGCATAATACTAAAAGATACTTCATTTTTGATGGGTTTGCGGCTAACGTTCAAGTATTGCTGCAGGTGGGGATTTTATATTGTCAGCCCGTAACTGCAGCTTGGTTTTATTTAATGTTGAAGTTAAAAATTTCTGCTTGGCGATATTCGTTAGCCGAAACCAAAGATGATAGCTGCACATAGCTGATATTTTATTGGTCAGCCCCACTTGCAGCAATACTACTGTTGTGCGTAGTTTTCTCGTCTGTCGGCTTCCGATACTTAATTACTAAGTAAACTATGACCGCTGAAAAGACAACACCTAATCCTTGTCCTGCTACGGTAAACCAATCGTTTCTTAAAGCGCCGTGAAGTGTCCATAGTCCGTAAGAAAGGGTTGCTAAACAATGAAAGATTAGAGAAATATTGTCTGTCCGTTTATGCTTGTTTAGCAATTTAATCTGATTGGGAAAGCCCCAAACTTTGCTGATTAACGATACAATTACTGTTAAGGTAGATATGATGGTGACCATGTTGGTTCTGTTTGGTTAATAATTTCAAACTGTTCTCTAAGTTCTTGGGTTTCTTCTTGAAGCATATCAATTGCTCGTAGAAAATTTGGTCGGTCTAATCTTAGAAATAAAACTTTTCCTAACGGCTTAGTGAAGTTCTTTGTCAACAGTTCGGTTTCAGTAATTATATAACCCAAACGCCCAAGCAAATGAAGTCTTGGCGCATTTTCATAAGCAACACCTGTCAGGGTGTTAACTCTTGGGTTTTTTAAAGCAGCTTGCAATGTATATTTTCTTAGAAGACTGTTTAAACCTGAATTCCGATGTTCTTTAATTGTCGCTCCTTTGCTTAAATAAAGAGTGTCAAACAAGGTTGGGTCGTTGTCAAAAGAAGCATGACATACATTTTGAAAATTTGCAAAATCCGAAAACTCCACTTGCATGGTGGAAACAATATCTTGGTGCTGTTCCGCTATAAAAATGTGTCCACGTTGCTGGGCAAGCAAATTAGGGCTGAGCAATTCAAACTCTTTAGCTGTCTTGAACTGTGAAATTCTGAAGTCAGTCAAACGGTCGCTGTCAGCAGAAGTTGCATACCGAATTATAAGGGTTTGTCTTTTGTCCATGTGTTAGTTTGGTGCGTCAACAAATTACGCACAACGGAAAACGGCTTGCTGCTGTGCCGGAATTTATGTTCGTCAGCCCGGAACTGGCGCCACATTGTAAAACCAAAGTACAAAATATATTCTGTTGTTCATCTGCGTTCGGTCAGCTGAAACTGCTGCTGATAAGCGAAATAATAGGTGATGCTGCGTTTTGTCTGCCGGCATAGCAGCAAACCGATGTTATAGGCAGTAGAATTTACTTTCCAATGGTTCGTTTAAGGCGTCTTAGAAGTTCTGCAATGTTTATGGTAAAACCTTTTCCTTCATACTTGTCAACAGTTACAATACCCTTTATTACATCTTCTTTGTTTTCATCCTTGTTGCTTTTGCTTGTTTCAAGAAGTTGTTTATACTGATAATTTGAAAGTTGAAGCATTTCAATTGTCGTCTCCTTGGCTTGAATAATACTAGTCGCTAAAGCTAATTGTGACTTTAAATGGAAGATATTTGCTTCCCACTGTCTAATTGATATGTCTGATTGGTTTGCGGTTTGAGTTGATAAACTGGAATCACTTGGAGCATTCAGATATAAATCAAGCGCCTGTCTAATTTGCTCTAAACTTTCATTCTTATCTGTTGGAATCACTTTGAAGAGTGTATGACTAAGTTCTTCTTTGATTTCAGTATCAGCTTGAATGCCTAAGTCAGCTAAGAACTGAGCGAAATATATTAGATATTGCTTACACGCTGTCTTTGCTTCTTCAGGAAATTGAAAAAATGTAACAACAGCATTAGTGTCAATAGAAGCAAGCAAATCTTGATTTGTTTGTAATGCTAAACTCTCAACCAAAGTCAAGACCTTATCCAATTCGATATCAATAGTTGATAATTCAGATTCGGGGAAGTATTCGATTCCAAAGCCATTCAACATAGAATCTTCGTCGTCTTGCCAGTATATTACTTGATTGTTTTTCAGGTGTTTTACATTTATTTCAAGCTGTTTTGCAACACTTGCCATACTCCATGGTTTTGCCCAATGTTCCCAATCTTGAAGTTGCAGGTCAATTCGTAGAGCTGGAAAGTTATCATTAAGTGACTTGTTGCAAATAATTTCAATACTCACTGAACTATCCCACCAATCGTAGTCGTAAGAAAAGTGCAATTTTGTAAAATGTTCACCGACCTCCCTAAATGAATGTCCGATTAAAATATCTATAACATCGTCATTGTAGAGGAAAACGCTTGGATAGTGAATGTCAGAATAAGTTGAATCCAAATCTTCAACGTCATTTACAATAACATACTTGTCCTTAGTTTTTGACTTTTTATTTCCGAGTTCAACTTTGAGCATAGTGACTGTCTTACTATTGCCTATAACGAGAACGGCTTGCCGATGTACCGGCATTAGCATTCCGTCAGCTTAAATTTATTGATAAAGTTGAATAATGTTCATCTATTCAACACTTGTTCGTCAGCCGGTATAGTGGCAAACCCATGTTACCTGCCGTTTTGTGTCACCCGAAACGAAACGCTGGTATAGCTAATTACCAAACTTTCCACCAAGGTTTGATAGTTGTTTTTTCTGGTTTCTTAGTCCCTGTGCCTAATGGTGAAAGTTTAGCTTTGATTTCTCCCAATGAGTTGTCAAGCCATAACTCGTACCAATTCAGAAAAGTGATTTTTTCTTTATTTCCAAGTTCATACGAAGGGCGAATGCCTCCGTCACTGCCTCTATCGTCAGTCCAGATGTTGCCATATTCCTCGCCGTTTACAACCAAGTTTAAGCTGACGGCGCAACCGTAATTGCAGATGGCAATTACACCATTCATTTGCTCTTTGTCATAATACACTTCTTCAAATGCCTTTCGTTGTTTTTCATATTCATCTTCGTCTTCATCCTCGTCGACTGTAGTCTGAAATTCCAAATTCCAAGGTTCTGTATGGGTAAATGGTTTTGAAGGGTTTAGTAAAGAGTTTGGACGTTTATAGTCCAGGTCATCAAATAGTACGTTTTCAAATGGCTCAAGTCCATAAAATGGCCCTGCTCCGCCGTTTCCAAGTTCCGTCAAAAATTGTACATATTCACCCGGTAACCTTACACTGTGAGCTTGTTCAAACTGCTGGATTGTTTGCAGTGGTAAAGTTGGATTAAGCCTGTATTGATGTTTAGATGAACCGAACAATGCAAAGCTTTTATCCAACCGTTTTAGTTCTTTGAGCTTTGTTTTTATCCTTTCTAATCGCTCGTTCATTTTCGGAGTGGTTGTAAAATGGCAGGTAACGTCCGGGGCTTTAAGAAGGGCGGGCATTCTTTGTTCTGTCGCCTTACTTTAATACCTCGGCTAATTATTGTTTTGTCGTTGAAGGATAGTTGTTCAGCCCGACTTTTTAAAAGCCCATGTTGTATGCATCGCACAACTGCGTACCCTGAAACTGGGAATTTTATTATTTACGGGTTAAAGCAGCTGGTAAATTGTCATAACTCCATAAATCATGACCATTGACGCTCGTCCGGTTTCAACAAATACCG
>Ga0164290_1000581_pt1 | contig 107777 bp, 109 predicted proteins | sample Micstemetagenome_FD_108782 | JGI IMG/M metagenome (GOLD analysis project Ga0164290, IMG submission 108782) | Contaminated culture microbial community from soil near Moab, Utah, USA - Microcoleus steenstrupii SON62 (Illumina Assembly) | ecosystem: Environmental > Terrestrial > Soil > Soil crust...
CCCCGCCCGGAGCGGGGGGCCGGCGTGCGGTTTTTCACGCCGTTCACAACAGCACCTCGGCCTGCTGCTCGGCAACCGGCCACGCCTGCAGGATACGACCGCCCTGCAGCCGGACCCGCGTCAACTGGCCTTCCAAGCCGACCGCCAGCGCCTGACCCTCGGCACGGATCGCGAAGCCGTCACCGGTCAGCAGCAGGCGCACCGGCTCGCCGGCGGCAAACCACTGCCGCGGCTTCAGGTGGGCCTGGCGCAGCGTCTCGCCGACCTGCAGCGCCCGGCTCAGGGCACGGCCGAGCGGCGGCTGTGCCTGCGCGAACGCCGGGCTGGACTCGGCACTGAGCTCGACCGACTGGCGCTGCAGGTGGCTGGCTTGCAGCAGCGTGCCGACCGGCAGCGGCTGTGCCGCCACCCAGGCTGGCGCGAACACGCGCACCTGCAGCGGCAGGCTGACCGACCACTTCACCGCGCCCTGCACGCAGCGCAGGCCCAGGCGGCTGCGGCCCCAGAGCGGCGTTCCCGGCGGCAGGAACGGCTCAACCTGCTGGCAGGGCGCCAGGCGCAGGCGGGGGTCGGGCGCACCGATCTCGATGTCGACCCGGCCCTCGGGCGGCAGCGTGGCCTGCGCCGCGCGTTCGGCCAGTTGCTCCAGCTGCTGCAGCCAGGCCGCCGGCAGCGGGTTCGCCGGCGCAGCCTGCGTCGTGCCGGCCAGGGCCAGCAGGGCGAGCAGCAGCAGGGTGCGGAACATGCGGCGCACTCTAGGCAGGCGCCCCGCCACCGATGCGTCGAATAGCGCGACCGTCGCGGCGCTTTTCCGGCTCAGGTTTCCGCCGCTGCTTTCCACAATCGGCGCCATCGCCCTCAAAGGGCTTGGACCCGCACGGAGGGGCCATGCTGAACCGCCTCACCGACAGCCTCAATTTCCAGACCCAGGCGCTGACGCTGCGCGCCGAGCGCCAGCGCGTCATCGCCGGCAACATCGCCAACGCCGACACACCGGGCTACAAGGCCCGGGAGTTCAGTTTCTCGCAGGCGCTGCGCACCGCCGTCGGCGAAGGCTCGGCGCTGGCGGCCAGCACGCATGCCCGCCATGTCGTCCCCGGCGTCGGCCCGTCCGGCCTGCCGACGGCCCAGGCCTACGCGCTGCAGGCGCAGACCAATCTCGACAGCAACACCGTCGACATGGACCGCGAGCGCGCCGCCTTCGTCGACAACGCTCTGAAGTACGAGGCGACGCTGCGCTTCGTCAACAGCTCGGTGCGCACGCAGCTCGATGCCATGCGCAGCCACAACGCCGCCGTCTGACCATGAAGCCCCCAGTCTCCCTTCGGTCGCCACCCCCCGGGGGGGCGCGCGCGCCCTTGGGGCGGCCCGGCGGGCGCGCCAGGAGTTAATCGATGTCGATGTTCCAGATCTTCAACATCAGCGGCTCGGCGGTCTCGGCGCAGAGCCAGCGGCTCAACGTCGTGGCCAGCAACCTCGCCAACGTCGACACCGTGGCTGGGCCCGACGGCAGCGTCTACAAGGCGCGCCAGGTGGTGTTCCAGACCCATCTGATGGGCGCGCAGGACGGCAACCCCGGCGACGGCGCGTCGGCCGGCGTGCGCGTCAGCACCGTGCTCGAGGACGACCGCCCCGGTCGCCGCGTCCACGACCCCAAGCACCCGCAGGCCGACGCCGAGGGCTACGTCACCTACTCCAACGTCAGCTCGATCGAGGAGATGGTGAACATGATCTCGGCCTCACGCTCCTACCAGAACAACGTCGAGGTGATGAACACCGCGAAGAGTCTGCTGCAGAAGACCCTGCAGCTGGGTCAGTGATCATGGACATCGGCTCGCTCGTCAACACCTCCACCAGCGGCGGCGCCGCCGCCAGCAGCGCGGCGAAGAAGGCGCAGGAGAACCAGGATCGCTTCCTGACCCTGCTGGTGGCGCAGATGAAGAACCAGGATCCGCTGAACCCGATGGAGAACGCGCAGCTGACGACGCAGATCGCGCAGATCCAGACCGTCACCGGCGTCGATCAGCTCAACACCTCGATCCAGCAGCTGGCCAGCGCCTACGGCCAGGGCCAGGCGATGAGCGCCGTCGGCATGGTCGGCCGCGACGTCACGCTGGAGGGCAACCGCATGCTCGTCGGCGCCGAGGCGGCGCAGGGCGTGTTCGAGCTCAGCGGCGCCGCCGACCATGTGCAGGTCGAGATCATGACGCCGGCCGGCGTCGTGCTCGACAAGGTCGACCTCGGCGCCGCCTCCAAGGGCCGCCACGCGTTCAACTGGACGCGCGAAGGCTTCAACCCGGATCAGCCGCTGCAGTTCCGCGTCACCGCCACCCGCGGCGCCACCGCGGTGACCGCAACGCCGTTCGCCCGCGACCAGGTGGTGGCCGTCAACACCGCCGGCGGCAAGCTCGAGTTCGAGCTCGCCAGCGGCAACCGCGCCGCCTTCGACGACATCGTTTCCGTGGACTGACGCCACCCCGCTTCCCGACAGGAGTACCCCATGGGCTTCCAGCAAGGCCTCTCCGGCCTCAACGCCGCCAGCAAGAACCTCGACGTCATCGGCAACAACGTCGCCAACGCCAGCACGGTCGGCTTCAAGGCCTCGCGGGCCGAGTTCGCCGACGTCTACGCGGCGGCACTCAGCGGCGCCGGCGTCAACCAGGTCGGCATCGGCGTCGGCCTGGCCGCGGTCGCGCAGCAGTTCACGCAGGGCAACATCACCACCACCGAGAACCCGATGGACCTGGCGCTGAACGGCGCCGGCTTCCTGCAGTTCACCGACGGCCAGAGCCCGACGGTCTACAGCCGCAACGGCCAGCTCAAGGTCGACCGCGAGGGCTTCATCGTCAACAACGACGGCCTCAAGCTGCTCGGCTACCCGGCCGACGGCACCGGCGTGATCCAGCCCGGCATCGCCGGACCGCTGCAGCTGCCGACCGCCGGCATCGACCCGCAGCAGACCACCGAGGCCAAGATCGAGTTCAACCTCGACTCGCGCGCCGCCACCACCGCCCCGGCGGGCGGCACCGGCATCATCCTCAACGACCCGAGCACCTACAACAACGCCACCTCGATGTCGTTCTACGACGCCAAGGGCCAGGAGGTCGCGCTGACGCTGTACTTCCAGAAGGGCGAGATCGACCCCGGCAGCGGCGGCAACATCTGGTACGTCTACGCCACCGCCAACGGCTCGCCGCTGCAGGTCGACAGCGGCGGCAACGGCATCGGCGTCGACGCCGACAACAACCCGCTGACGCCCTGGACGACGATGATCTTCCCGCGCACCGGCGGCGCGCCGCTGCAGCCGTCGATGCTCAACAACCCGCCGCTGGGCCTGCTCAACATGGACGTGCCGCCGACCACCAACTCGGTCGGCGCGCAGGCCCTGGACATCCTGGGCATCTTGATCAACCTGCTCGGCGCCACCGAGAACGGCAGCAACTTCGCCGTCACCGACGTGCTGCAGGACGGCTACGCGCCGGGCCAGCTGTCCGGCATCCTGATCGAGGGCAACGGCATCGTCACCGCGCGCTACAGCAACGGCCAGAGCAAGCCGGCCGGCCAGATCGAGCTCGCCAACTTCCGCAACGTGCAGGGCCTGCAGCCGCTGGGCGGCAACGTCTGGGCGCGTACCTTCGGCTCCGGCGATCCGGTGCTCGGCGTCCCCGGCGACGGCAACTTCGGCGCCATCCAGTCGGGCGCGCTGGAGGACAGCAACACCGACATCACGCTGGAGCTGGTGAACATGATCACCGCGCAGCGCATCTACCAGGCCAACGCGCAGACCATCCGCACGCAGGACCAGGTCCTGCAAACGATCACGAACCTCCGCTGATCTGGCTTAGGAGCGCACGATGGACCGCATGATCTACAACGCGATGGCCGGCGCGAAGGCGGCCATGCAGCGCCAGGAAGTGCTGTCCAACAACCTCGCCAACGTCGGCACCGCCGGCTTCCGCGCCGAGATGGCCAGCTTCCGCGCCGTGCCGGTGCGCGGCGACGGTGCCAGCACCCGCGTCTACGCGCTCGAGACCACCATCGGCCACGACGACAAGGCCGGACCGCTGAACCGCACCGACCGCAACCTCGACGTCGCCATGATGGGCAAGTCCTGGCTGGCGGTGCAGGGCCTGGACGGCACCGAGGCCTACACGCGGGCCGGCAGCCTCGAGGTCAACGCCGAGGGCCTGCTGGTCACCGCCGGCGGCCTGGCGGTGCTCGGTGACGGCGGCCCGATCACGATCCCGCCCGACAGCCGCGTGCAGATCGGCGGCGACGGCACGGTATCGGCGCAAGGCGCCACCGGCCGGCCGACCAACGTCGGCCGCCTCAAGCTCGTCACGCCCGAGACCAAGCTGCAACGCGGCGAGGACAGCCTGTTCCGCGCCGCCGGCGGCGCGCCGCTGCCGGCCGACGTCAACGCCCGACTCGAGTCCGGCGTGCTCGAGGGCAGCAACGTCAGCGCCGTCGAGACCATGGTCGGCATGATCGCCGCCGCCCGCCAGTTCGAGCAGCAGATGAAGCTGCTGTCGCTGTCGCAGACGCAGGGCGCGGTGGCCGCCAAGCTACTGAGCCCCACTTAAGGAGAAGCGGCCATGATGCGCAGCTTGTGGATCGCCAAGACCGGCATGGAAGCCCAGCAGACCCAGCTGGACCATATCTCGCACAACCTCGCCAACGTCGGCACCCATGGCTACAAGCGCAGCCACGCGGTCTTCGAGGACCTGATGTACCAGAACCTGCGTCAGAGCGGCGCGCCGGAGACCGAGCAGACCAATCTGCCGACCGGCCTGCAGGTCGGCCTGGGCGTGCGTCCGGTCGCCAGCAGCCGCACCTTCACGCAGGGCTCGCTGCAGCAGAGCGACAACGCGCTCGACATCGCCATCACCGGCGACGGCTTCTTCCAGATCCAGCGCCCCGACGGCACCACCGCCTACAGCCGCGACGGCGCCTTCAAGCTCGACGCCACCGGCCAGATCGTCACCAGCAACGGCGAGACCCTGCTGCCCGGAATCACCGTGCCGCAGGGCGCCAAGCAGATCTCGATCGGCGCCGACGGCACCGTCAGCGCCATCGTCGCCGGCAACGTCGCGCCGCAGGAACTCGGCCAGATCCAGCTGGCCAGCTTCATCAACCCAAATGGCCTGTCGCCGCAGGGTCAGAACCTGTTCATCGAGACCGCCGCCAGCGGTGCGCCCCAGGTCGGCACACCGGGCACGAACGCGCTGGGCACGATCAAGCAGGGTTATGTCGAGACCAGCAACGTCAACGTCGTCGAGGAACTGGTGCAGATGATCCAGACGCAGCGCGCCTACGAGCTCAACAGCAAGGCGGTGCAGACCTCGGATCAGATGCTGCAGCGGCTTTCGCAGATCTGATCATGAAGAAACTGCTGCTGCTCGCCCCGCTGCTGCTCAGCGCCTGCGCCTCGCTGTTCGACCCGCGCGTGCAGATGGACCCGCCGCCGGTGGTGCAGCTGCCCGATGCCGACGCCCGCGCGCCGGCCAACGGCGCGATCTACCAGGCCGCCAGCTACCGGCCGCTGTTCGAGCAGCACCGTGCCCGCCTCGTCGGCGACACGCTGACGATCGCCATCACCGAACGCATCAGCGCCACGCAGAGCAGCTCCAGCCAGGTCGACCGCAGCGGCTCGCTCAGCGCCGGCGTCACCGCGGTGCCCGGCGTCAACCCGAACAGCTTCGCGCGCGCCAGCGCCGGCGCCACCAGCGGCAACGTCACCGCCGGCAAGGGCGCCAACGCCAACACCAACGAGTTCAGCGGCACCGTCACCGCGATCGTCGTCGGCGTGCTGCCCAACGGCCATCTGCTGGTCAGCGCCGAGAAGCAGATCGGCGTCAACAGCAACGTCGACGTGCTGCGCTTCTCCGGCCATGTCGACCCGCGCACGATCGGTACCGCCAACACCGTCGCCTCGACCGCGGTAGCGAACGTGCGCATCGAGCAGCGCGGCCGCGGTGTCGCCGAAGGGGTCCACGGCGTGGGCTGGCTGTCGCGCTTCTTCCTGAGCCTCGCGCCGACCTGAGGCCCGCCGCCTCGACGCCACCAGCGTTTTCGCGCGTCGCTGCATCCAGTCCACGACGGGCTGCGTAGTCCATGCATCCGCAAGCTCGCGGATGCCTTACGCAACCCCTTCGAAGGACGCGCCATGAACACTCCCCGACTGTCCCGCTTCGCCCGCCCCGCCCTGCTGGCCCTGGCCGTTGCCGCGCCGCTGGCCATCGCCGGTCACCTGAACGCGCTGCTGCATGCCGAGCTCGACGGCCGCCAGGAGGTCAACACCAGCGGCAACAACGCCATCGTGGGCGACCCCGACGGCCGGGGCGAGTTCTACGTCTTCGGCATCGACTCCGTGGGCGCCACCGACAACAGCAAGGTGCTTTGTTACAACCTGCAGGTCAAGCGCATCGGCGAGCTGGAACTGGCGCCGGGCAACGGCCGCGCCGCGCACATCCACAAGGGCAAGCCGGGCGAGAACGGCCCGGTAGTGGCCAACCTGGCCTGGCCCCAGGACGGCCAGGCCGGCGACTGCCTGGACGCCCGCCTGCGGCCGACCCAGTTCCCGCTGGGCGATGCGGTGGTCGCCGACATCCTGGCGAACCCCGGCAACTACTACGTGAACGTGCACAACGCCGAGTACCCCGGCGGCGCCATTCGCGGTCAGCTGCGCGTCGCCGAGTTCTGAAAGCGGCGGCGCGATCCACGTCGCGCTGAGTCACGGGGGGCGTCCTGCGGGGCGCCCCTTTCACCTGTTGCTCGCGCCAAGCATTCCACCGGCCCGCGTGCCGGCCCGCCTGCGAGCGGGAAGATGGACCGCGTTCCCCCGCCTTCTCAGGGCTTCCCCCAGCCTCAAGACTTTCAACAATCGGCCGACCCCCGTGGAGGCTTGACCGTCGTGAAAGTGCTTGTTGCTATGTCTCTGATGCTGGCGCTGTCGGCAGCCGCCGGCGCCGCCACCCGCATCAAGGAAGTGGCCAGCGTCGCCGGCGTGCGCAGCAACCCGCTGACCGGCTACGGCCTGGTCGTCGGCCTCGATGGCACCGGCGACCAGACCACGCAGTCGCCGTTCACGAACCAGAGCCTGCAGGCGATGCTGCAGCAGTTCGGCATCACGCTGCCGCCGGGCGTCACCCCCAGCCCGCGCAACATCGCCGCCGTGCTCGTCACCGCGCAACTGCCGGCGTTCGCACAGCCGGGCCAGCCGCTGGACGTCACCGTGGCCTCGATCGGCAACGCCAAGAGCCTGCGCGGCGGCACGCTGATCGCCACGCCGCTGCGCGGCGCCGATGGCCAGATCTACGCGCTGGCGCAGGGCAATCTGATCGTCGGCGGCGCCGGCGCGTCGGCCGGCGGCTCCTCGGTGCAGATCAACCACCTCAGCGCCGGGCGCATCCCGGCCGGCGCCAGCGTCGAGCGCACGGTCGCCACCGCCTTCAACGCCGGCGCCCCCCTCCAACTGGATTTGCAGGCCGCTGACTTCACCACCGCCCGCGCCGTCGCCGCGGCGATCAACCGCGCCAAGGGCGCCGGCACGGCCCAGGCCGTCGACGCCCGCGTCGTGCGCCTCAACGGCCCGGCCACGCCCGACGAGCGCGTCGCCTTCCTCGCCGACATCGAGAACCTCGCCTTCGACCTGGCGAGCCCGGCGGCGCGCATCGTCATCAACGCGCGCACCGGCTCGGTGGTGATGAACCAGGCGTTCACGCTGGGCCCCTGCGCGGTCGCGCACGGCAACCTCAGCGTCACCATCAGCAGCACGCCGCAGGTCAGCCAGCCCAATGCGCTCAGCGGCGGCCAGACCACGGTGACCGAGAAGGTCGACATCACGCTGAGGCAGGAGCCCGGTCCGCTGATCCAGATGCCCGCCGCCACCAAGCTCGCCGACGTTGTCAAGGCGCTCAGCGCGCTGGGCGCGACACCCGGCGATCTGCTCGCCATCCTGCAGGCGATGAAGCAGGCCGGCGCGCTGCAGGCCGAGATTGAGGTGATCTGATGAGCAATACGCTGGCCATCGATACCAAGGGCCTCGACGCCCTGAAGGGTCGCGCCAGCCGCGACCCGCAGGGCGCCATCAAGGAGGCCGCGAAGCAGTTCGAGACCCTGTTCATGCAGGAGGTGATGAAGCGCATGCGCGCCGCCAGCCTGGACACCGGCCTGCTCGACAACCAGATGACCCAGCTCGGCACCGAGATGCTCGACCAGCAGTACGCCGCGGCGATGGCCGGCCAGCCGGGCGGCCTGAGCGCGGCGATCGAGCGCCAGCTCGCCGGCGGCGTGCGCCGGCCCAGCCAGGACAGCGCGCTGTCGATGAGCGCCGCCGGGCAGGCGCTGCCGCCGCTAGCGAAGAAGAGCGTGCCCGGCCATGTCGCCAGCTTCATCAAGCAGCACGAGGAAGCCGCCGCCCAGGTCTCGGCCGAGACCGGCATCCCGGCGCAGTTCATGCTGGCCCAGGCCGCCCACGAGACCGGCTGGGGCCGCGCCGCGATCAAGATGCGGGACGGCGGCGACAGCCACAACCTGTTCGGCATCAAGGCCGGCGCCAACTGGAAGGGCAAGGTCGCCGAGGTCCGCACCACCGAGTACGTCGACGGCGTGGCGCGCAAGGTGACGGCGAAGTTCCGCGCCTACGACAGCCCGGCCGACGCGTTCCGCGACTACGCCAACCTGCTCTCCAGCAACCGCCGCTACGCGTCGGCGGTGCAGGCGGCGCAGACGGCGCAGGTCGAGGCGCCGCAACACGCGGCGCGCTTCGCGCAGCAGCTGCAGAAGGCCGGCTACGCGACCGACCCGGCCTATGCCGACAAGCTGACGCGGGTCATCAACACCACGGTGCGCGTGCAGCGCGCCCTGGCCTAACCGCTCGAAGGACGCGCCATGGGTGCCTCACCACTGCTGAATCTCGGCGCACGGGCGATGAACGCCAACCAGGCGGTGCTCAACACCATCGGGCACAACATCGCCAACGCCAACACCCCCGGCTACTCGCGGCAGGAGGCGGTGCTGAAGACCGCGCTGCCGCAGTTCACCGGCGCCGGCTTCGTCGGCAAGGGCGTGCTGGTCGACACCATCAACCGCTCCTACAACCGCTTCCTCACCGCCGAGGCCAACAACTCGCGCGCCGCCGCCTCGCTCGACGCGACGCGGCTGGACAACCTCAACCGGCTGGAGAAGGTGTTCCCGCCCGGCGAGTTCAGCCTCGGCCAGGCGGTCGGCCAGTTCCTCAACTCGATGGTCGACGTCGCCAGCCGGCCGGCCGACCCGGCGGCACGCCAGGTGGTGCTCGGTCGCGCGCAGGAGACCGCGGTGCGCTTCAACAGCGCCGCGACGCAGCTCGAAGACCTGCAGGCCGGCGTCGTCAGCGACCTCAAGGCCAGCGTCAGCATCGCCAACCAGCTGGCGCAGCAGATCGCCAACGCCAACCAGCAGATCGCCCGCCTGACCGGCTCGGGGCACTCGGTCAACGACCTGCTGGACCAGCGCGACCAGATGATCTACGAGCTGTCCAAGTACATCGCGGTCAGCACCATCGAGGCCGACGACGGCTCGGTCGGCGTGTTCGTCGGTGGCGGTCAGCGCCTGGTGCTGGGTGCGCAGGCGCAGCAGCTGGTCGTCGAGACCGACACCTACGACCCGCAGCGCGCCCGCCTCGCGCTGGAGGAGTCCGGCGGCACGCGGCCGCTCGATCCCAGCGTGCTCACCGGCGGCTCGATCTCGGCGCTGCTCAGCTTCCAGAACACCGACCTGCAGGACGCGCGCAGCTACATCGGCCAGCTCGCCGCCGCGCTGGCGATGCGCATCAACGACCAGCAGGCGCTGGGCCTGGACCTGTCGACGCCGGCCGGCGCCGGCGTGCCGCTGTTCGCCGTGGGCACGGAGCGTGTGCTGCCGGCGACCACCAACGCCCGCGACGGCGCCGGCAACTTCCTCTCCGGCGTCGAAATCCAGCGTGTCGACGCCAGCTTCCTGCAGGCCAGCAGCTACACGCTGCGCAACGACCCGGCGGCACCCGGCACCTACCAGCTGATCCGCGACTCCGACGGCCTCGTGCGCACGGTCGCCGACGGCGACGTCGTCGACGGCTTCCGCATCAGCTTCAACCCGGCGCCGCCCGGACCGCTGGACACCTACCGGCTCGAGCCGGTGGCCACCGCCGGCCTGGGCATGCGCCGCGCGCTCGACCAGCCGCAGGGCATCGCCGCGGCCAGCCCGGTGAGCGCCATCGCCAACCGCGACAACCTCGGCAGCGCCAGCGTCGACAGCGTGTTCGCGGTGCAGGTCGGCTTCGACGCGCTGGCCACGCTGCCGGCCGACATCGTGTTCGGCGCCGACAACGGCGACGGCACCGTCAACTACACCATCACCGGCCCGTTCGGCGCACTCAACGGTGTCTGGCGCCCCGGCCAGCCGATCGGCAACGAGACCGGCGTCGCGCTCGGCTTCGAGATGCGCCTGACCGGCGTGCCCAAGCCCGGCGACCAGATCGCGCTCGTCGCCACGCAGTTCCCGGCGCAGAACAACGGCAACGTCAAGGCCTTCCTGGGCCTGCAGGCCGAGACCTTCGTCGGTCGCCGCGACCTCGGCGGCGGCAACGTCTCCGCCGGCTCGACCCTGAACGACGCCTACGCGGCGGCGATGGGCGAGATCGGCTCGCGCGTGCAGGGCACCGGCTTCCTCGCCGTGGTCTCGGAGCAGGTCGCGCAGCAGGCCGACAGCGCCAAGGCCGGCGAGGCCGGCGTCAACCTCGACGAGGAAGCCGCGCGCCTGGTGCAGTACCAGCAGGCCTACCAGGCCAGCGCGAAGATGCTGCAGGTCGCGCAGACGATCTTTGACGAGCTCATCAACACGATCCGTTAAGCAGCCCCCGCCTGCCCCCACCATGCGCGTCGCCACCGCCAGCCAGTTCAACGCCACCATCGCCCAGCTGCAGCGCCGCCAGCAGGAGCTGACGCAGATCCAGCTGCAGCTGACCTCGGGCAAGAAGGTGCAGCAGGCCAGCGACGACCCGACCGGTGCGTCGCGCGTCGAGCGCGCGATGGCCGCGATCGGTCGCGTCGAGGCCAACCAGCGCGCGCTCGAGGCCAGCCGCAACAGCATGAACCTCGCCGAGGCGGCGATCGGCGACGCCTCGGAGCTGCTGCAGCAGGTGCGCGAGACGTTGATGGCAGCCGGCAACGCCAGCTACGGCGACAGCGAGCGCAGCGGCCTGGCCAACAAGATCGCCGGCCTGCGCGAGCAGCTGCTGTCGATCGCCAACCGTCCCGACGGCTCCGGCGGCTACGTCTTCAGCGGCCAGGGCGCGAGCCAGCCGCCGTTCCTCGACGAGGCCGGCGGCGTGCGCTTCAACGGCATCCCCGGCGCAGTGCTGACCGGCAACCTCGACGACTTCGCGCTCACCGTCGACGGCCGCCTGACCTGGGAGCAGGCGCGCAGCGGCAACGGCAGCTTCGAGACCCGGCCGCAGCCCAACACCCTGACCGGCGACCCGGCCAGCGCCTGGATCGACGCCGGCCGCGTCACCAACCCGGCGCTGCTCACCGGCCACCGCTACCAGATCGACATCAGCGGCGTCGCGCCCGGCGCCACCTTCAGCGTCACCGACCTCGACGGCGGCGGCGTCGTCGCCGGTGGCGCTTTCGTGCCCGGGCAGGCGATCAGCTTCGACGGCATGTCGATGACGATCAGCGGCAACGCCAGCGACGGCGACCAGTTCACCGTCGAGCCGGCGGCCAACGACTTGAACATCTTCAACGTGCTCGACCAGGCGGTGGCCGCGCTGCGCACGCCGCTGCGCAGCGGCGTCGAGATCCAGCAGGCCAACGTCATCGCGTTGCGCGACCTCGACCAGAGCTTCGTCAACCTGCAGAACGTGCGCAGCCTGGTCGGCGAGCGCCTGAACCTGCTCGACGGCGCCGAGACCCGGCTGTCCGGGCTCAAGCTCTACAACCAGACCGAGAAGAGCGCCGCCGAGGACCTCGACATGACCGAGGCGATCTCGAAATTCCAGGTCGAACAGACCAGCTACGATGCCGCGCTCAGGTCCTATGCCGCCGTGCAGCGCCTGAACCTGTTCCAGTACCTGAACTTCTGATCAGCGCGGATCGGCGCCCCGGTCCGCCGGGAGCCGAACCGAGATGAGCCTCAAGCACCCCGTCCTCGCACATGTGGCGCTGGGCTACGCGCCGCTCTACGACAAGCAGCGCCAGGTGATGGGCACGCGCCTGTCGGTACTGCCGTTGAAGCCCGACGCGCCGATGGCCGCCGCCGCGCTGCTCGCCGCCGTCACCGAGGCACTGCCCGAGGGCCACAAGCCCGGCGTGCTCAACCTGCCCCACGAGGCCCTGCTCGAGGAGCTGCTCGGCGCCGGTCCGCTGCCGGCCCAGCTCGGCCTCGAGGTGCCGGCGTTCCTCGCCGCCAAGCTGCCGCTGGCCGGCCACAAGGGTCTGCTGCTCAAGGGCGCCAGCAGCGGCCCGCTGGGCGACGCGCGCAGCGCCTTCAAGGCCGCCGAGCTCGACCTCGACGACCTGCGCCGCGGCGCCAAGGATGCCAACGCGCTGCCGCTGTGGTGCAACGTCGTGCGCTCCGCCGCCGAGGCCGAGGAGGCGTTCCAGCGCGGCGCGCAGGCGGTGTTCGGCCTGCCGGTCGACGGCGTCTACGAACCCATCCCCGGCAAGCCGGTGAAGTCCGAGGTCACCGCCGACCTGACGGTGATCGTCGACCTCATGAGCCAGGTCGACAAGGAGGCGCCGCTGGAGAAGATGGAGGCGACGCTGAAGCGCGACGCGTCCCTGAGCTTCAAGCTGCTGCGCTACCTGAACAGCGCCGCCTTCGGCCTGCCGGTCGAGGTGACCTCGTTCCGCCACGCCATGATGCTGCTCGGCTACCCGCGCCTGAAGCGCTGGCTGGCGCTGCTGCTGACCACCGCCAGCAAGGACAACCTGATGCGGCCGGTGATGTGGGCGGCGCTGCGCCGCGGCCTGCTGCTGGAGGAACTCAGCAAGGGCCTGAACGACAGCGACGCCAAGGACGAGATGTTCATCTGCGGCCTGTTCTCGCTGCTCGACCACCTGCTGAAGACGCCGTTCGCACAGCTGCTGCAGGCGATCCCGATGCCCGAGCGCGTGCGCCAGGCCCTGGTCGACGGCGAAGGCCCGTACGCGCCCTATCTGCAGCTGGTGCGGGCGATCGAGTCCGAGTCGGCGTTCGACTACCGCGACGCCTGCGAGCAGCTGATGATCGGCCCGGGCGAGGTCAACCACGCGCTGCTGCAGGCCCTCGCCAAGGGCGCCCAGCTCGACTGATGAGCCTCGACGCCGCCAAGCTCGCCGAACTGCGCCGTCTCGACCGCGACGGCCGGCTGATGGCGCGCCTGCTCGCCGCCTTCGACAGCACCGCCGCGCGCCAGCGCGCCGACCTGCTGGCCGCGGCCACCGCGCCGCAGCCGCCGGCGGCCGAGGTGCGACGCGCCGCGCACACGTTGCATGCGGCCGCGCTGCAGCTCGGTGCCGACGCGCTCGCCACGCATTGCCGGCAGCTCGAGCAGGCGGCCGAGGCCGGCCGGCTCGGCGGCCTGCCCGACGCGCTGCGCGAGCTCGACACCCTGCTGCAGCACACACGCAGCGAGCTGGCCAGCCTGAGCACGCCCGGATGAGCGACAGCAGCCCCGCCCAGATCGCCAAGGGCGCGTTGCGCCGGCTGGCGATGTCCAAGCAGGAACCCACGCCCGAGAACTACGCCCGCGCCTACGCCACCGAGGCGTCGGCCGCCGGCCTGAAGCTGCCCGAGCCCGGCCTGCCCGAGCGCGCGCAGGCGCCGCTGAACCGCCTCGCGCAGCTGGCGCTGGGCGACCCGGCCGAGCGCCAGGCGGTGCTGCAGCCGCTGCAGCAGGGCCAGTGGGACGAGGCGCTGCGCCAGGTCGAGCGCCTGCTCGCCAGCGACGGACCGGCCGCGCAGGGCGAGGCGCTGGCGATGGCCATCGACCAGCTGGTGCGCGGCCTCGAGCGCGGCGGCCGGCAGTGGACGCTGGCGCGCAAGAAGGACGGCCTGTCGCGCGTGCTCAGCGCCAACCGCGGCGACGCCGCGCGCCTGATCAAGCGCCTGCGCCAGCTCGTCGGCAGCTGGGACAGCGACGCCGACGCCGGCGTCGAGTCGCGCGAGTCCGACGAGGCCGCGCGCGAAGGCACGCCGAGCCAGTTCTTCAGCGAGGACGAGGCGGTCTCCACGCCCGAACCGACGCCGGAGGTGGAGCGCATCAGCCTCAGCATCGAGGCGCCGACGCGCTGGCCGCTGATCGCCGACGAGCTGCAGCGCACCGTGCAGGCGGCGCTGCAGCCGCCCGCCGGCGACGCCACCGCGGCGCGCGCCCAGGAACTGATGCAGGCGCTGCATCACGAGGCCGAGCAGCTGCAGGCCGGCGACGCCGGCGTGCCGCGCGCCGAGTCGGTGTCGCGCCTGGCCGAGCAGTCGCGGCGCCTGCTCGCGCACCGCCGGCACGTGATGGAGCAGCTCGGTCAGCTCTGCCAGCAGCTCTCGGGCAGCCTGGTCGACCTCAGCGAGGACGAGAGCTGGGCCCAGGGCCAGGCGGCGGTGATGCAGGACGCGCTCGGCCAGGGCCTGAACGCGTTCACCGTGCGCAGCGTCGCCGAGCGCCTGGCGCAGACGCAGGCGCGCCAGCGCGAGCTGCGCCTGGAGCGCCGCCAGGCCCGCGACGCGCTGAAGACCCTGGTGCAGACGCTGCTGGCCGAGCTCGCCGGCCTCAGCGAGCACACCGACCGCTTCAGCGTCAGCATCGGCCGCTATGCCGAGGTCGTCGAGCAGGCCGACTCGCTGGAAAGCCTGACCGGGCTGGTGCGCGAGATGGTCGAGGAAAGCCGCACCGTGCAGGGCCTGGTGCAGGCGGCGCAGGGCCGGCTCAGCGACGAGCACGCGCGCGCCAGCGAGCTGGCCGAGAAGGTCGGCAGCCTCGAGGCCGAGCTGCGCCGCCTGGCCGAGGAGGTGCAGACCGACCAGCTCACCAAGATCGCCAACCGCCGCGGCCTGCAGGCCAGCTTCGAGCAGGAGCGCGCGCGCCTGGTGCGCGAGGGCGCGCAGGGCGGCAGCCTGGCGATCGCGCTGCTCGACATCGACAACTTCAAGAAGCTCAACGACAGCCTCGGCCACGCCGCCGGCGACGAGGCGCTGCGCGGCCTGGCCGAGCGCACGCAGGCGATCCTGCGCCCCGGCGACCTGGTCGCCCGCTACGGCGGCGAGGAGTTCGTGCTGCTGCTGCCGCGCACGCCGCTGGACGAAGCCAAGGCGGTGCTCGGCCGGCTGCAGCGCGCGCTCTCGGCCAGCCTGTTCATGCACGAGGGCAAGGACGTGTTCGTGACCTTCAGCGCCGGCGTCACGCTGTTCCGCGACGGCGAGGCGCTCGACGCCGCACTGGCCCGCGCCGACGAGGCGCTGTACGAAGCCAAGCGCAGCGGCAAGAACCGCAGCTGCACCGCCTGAGTCAGCGCGGCGCCGGCAGCGGCGTGTTCTGGTCGTGCACCAGGCGCCACTGGCCGTCCGCCTCGCGGCTGAACACCAGCCCCAGCAGGTAGCGCAGCGCATAGCGCTCGCCCTTCGCGTCGACGTCGCTGTAGTCGACCTCGAACATCGCCACGCCGGTGTGCGCGCTGGCGTGCCGGCTCACGGGGCGCAGCTGCCAGCGCCAGTCGGGGTCGGCCAGCCAGGCCTGCATGGCCTTGGCGAAGTCGGCGCGGCGCTGGCTCAGCCGGCCGTTGGGCAGCACCAGCGTGAGCGAGTCGGCGCGCGTCAGCGTGGCCTCGAAGGCTGGCCAGTCGCGGCGCTCGATGGCGGCCAGGTGCGCCGCCAGCGCGGCGTCGAAGCCGGATTCGGTCTGGCCGCAGGCGCTCGCCGGCAGCAGCACGGCGGCGAGCGCGAGCGCGGGGATGGACAGCAGCTTCATGGGGTGTCGGTGGTGCGACGAAGGCTCAGGCCCTCGTCGGGTGTCGGGGTTTCGATATGGGCGCAGACCTCGTGGAACACCGCCTCGCTCAACGCATGCGCGCCCTCGGGCAGCGCGAGGTTGCGCTGCGCGATGCGCTGCAGGCACAGCGCGTCGGGCGCATCGAGCCAGTGCAGGCAATGGGCCGCGCCGGCCGCCTCGGCCAGCGCCAGGAACCAGCGCCGGCCGGCGCGCGTGTTGGCCTGGAAGTCGAGCACCAGCGACTGCCCGGCCTGCAGCAGCTCGGTGCTCAGCGGGCCGATCACCGCGCGCAGCTTCGGCGCCAGGCGGATGTAATCGTCGAAGCGCTGCAGCTGGTCGCCATACAGGCGCTGCATGCAGATGTCCTCCGAGATCAGCGGCAGGCCCTGCTCGCGCGCCAGCGCCGTCGCCCGCGTGGTCTTGCCGGCACCGGGCTTGCCGCCGAAGAAATGCAGGCAGGGCGCGAGGCGCGCCAGGCAGGCGGCGATGAACGGCGCCTTGGCCTCCTGATAGGCCGCCTTGTCGTCGGCGTGCACGGCGGCCAGCCGGCGCTTCAGCGCCGCGTACTCGTCGCGCAGCGCGGCGTCGCCGCGCAGCAGGTCGCGAAAGCCCAGCTGCTGGCGCCACAGCCGGCCGCCGCGCCGCACGCCGTGCAGGTGCACGCGCGGCAGCACGGCGTCGGCGTCGCGCACGAAGTAGCGGCGCTCGGGCAGCGCCGCCTCGACGTCCGGCCGGTAGCGAAAGCCCAGGCCGGCCAGGCGCTCGGCCTGCGCCTCGATCTCGGCCAGCGTCGTCGCGCCCAGCAGCAGGTCCAGCACCGGCTTGGCGCACAACCCGGGCACCGCCGTGCTGCCGATGTGCTCAAGCTGCAGGCCCGGCAGCGCCGCGCGCAGGCGCGCCGCCAGCGACTCGACGTGCAGCGGCCAGTCGGCCTGGTAGTCGCTGAGCTGGAGGGGCGACATCGGATCGAGGGCGAGCGTTGCGGCGCCGGCAGCGTAACCGGCGCGTCGCGCCGCGCTCAGGCGGGCGCCAGCACCGCCTGCAGCAGGGCCAGCCCAAGCAAGGCGCCGAGCAGCAGCGAGGCGACGCCGATCAGGCCGACGAAGCGCAGCGCCCGCGGCACCGCCTGCGCCGCGAAGCCCTGGTGCCAGCGCCAGGGCAGCAGCAGCAGCACCGCACTGGTGGCGATGAGCAGCCAACCCAGCAGCTGGAACGCGCCCGGGTGCAGCAGGCGCGGTGCGGCGATCAGGCAGCTGGCGCCGACGGCCAGGCGGATGCCCATTTCCAGCACGTGCGTGGCCGGCGAACTCGCGAAACCGAGCAGGAAGCGGCCGGCCTGCTGGCGCCGCAGCAACGCCAGCGCGCCCAGGCCGATCAGGTAGAGCGAGGTCAGCGCGAGGATGGCGAGGGCAAGGGCTTGCATCGGTGGCGGATCAGCTGTCGGGGTCGAACTGGAACTCGCGCAGCTCCTGCGCGCAGCGGCAGGCGGCGGCGAGCTTGGCCGCCCAGGCGATCGCGGCCTCGCGCGTCGGCAGCTCGAGCACGCAGAAGCCGCCGTCCAGCGCGCGCAGTGGTGCCGCGGGCGCCACGCCGTCGGCGGCGACGCGCAGCGGCGGCACCGCCTCGTTGATGCCGCCGGCGAACACGTACACGCCGGCCGCCTTGGCGTCGCGGACCACCGCACGCGCCGCGTCGGCCACCGCCGGCAGCTCGGCCGCGGGCACGTCCATCGCGGCGGCGGGGAAGGAGATCAGATATTTGGTCATGCGGGGCGGAGCGGCAGCGCGACGGACCGGCAGCGTAACCGGCGGCACCGCCGCCGGGGCGGCATGCGGCCGCGCCTCAGGCGGCCGGCTGCCCGCGCAGCGCCTGGCGCACGACCAGCTTCAGGCCCGACCAGACCTCGCTGACGGCGCAGACCTTGACGTCGACGAAACCCAGCGGCAGCGCCAGCTCGCGGATCGTGTCCTCGCTGACCGTGCTCGGCACCTTCGACGCCTTCTTCGGCCAGCTCACCCACAGCACCGCGTCCGGCCGCAGCTGCCCGCGCAGCAAGGCCAGTTGCGAGCCCAGCCGCTCGCGCTCGGTGACGAAGAGCTGCACCAGGTCGACCGCGGCGCCGGCCTGGCCCAGGAACTCGACGCCGGCCGGCAGCGGTGCCAGCAGCTCCAGGTAATGCGCTGGCGCGTCGAGCAGCAGCACGCGCTGCCCGGGTTTGAGTCCGAGCTTCTTGGCCAGCGGCGTGCCGGAGTAGCCGGCGGGACGGGCGGAGCGCATCGTTGGCAGCAGCAGGGTGCAGACCCTGCAGTCTGCCAGCCGTCGCTATGCCGGCTCGAACATGATCAGCTTGCAGTCGCTGCTGCCGGTGTTCTCCACCACATGGCCGGGAATCGCCGACTGCACCAGCGCCAGGCCGGCCTTGGGCTGCACGTCGCGGGCGCTGCCGTCCGGCGCATGCAAGCGCAGGCTGCAGTCCGTCAGGTAGTACACGCCACTGGCCGGGTGCGAATGCATCAGGTCCTTCTGACCGGGTCGCCAGGCGACCGCAATGATCTTGTACTGCTCGTTCTGCGCCAGCACCTTGTAGATATCGGGCGAGGCGACGTAGGAGCGTGGCGGCGTCTGGGCGGCGACCGGTCCCAACCCAGCGCCGATGCAAAGCGCGGCGACGAGCGAGAACGCAAGGGGGCGATGGCGTGACATGGAGCGTTTACCTCTCAGGGCGCGGTCGGACTGACCGCAGCGCTCTACCTTAGGCCGGCGGGCCAGGACTGCCTTGCGCTGGCTCAAAGCGGATGCAGCCGGCATGCCCGGGCTGGCGAGGGTCTGCGCGCCCGTCGGCCAGGGAATCTCTGCGGGTCGAGTTCGCCCCCCCTTCAGCCGGCGCCGGCGAACGCTCTCAGGCCAGGTCCGACGCGCTGCCGCCAACCGCCGCCTCGTCGATCAGCGTCCAGGGCGCCGCGCCCTGCTGTTCGATGAGGGCGACCCGGGTGAGCCGCAGCGCCAGCGCCTGCGGGCAGGCGGCCAGCGCGGCGGGCGTGTTGCCGGCCGCCTGGGGGTTGCGCGGATGCGCCAGCGTGAGGTGCGCGCCGTGCTCGCGGGCCGCCGGGTCTTGCAGCAGGAGCCGCCGCAGCTGCTGGAACGACGCCGCGCCCTGCGCGCAGGGCAGCAGCAGGCCATGGCCCTGGAAGCGCTGCGGCGGACCGAAGGCCAGGCGCAGCGGGCCGTCCGCCCACGCGGTCAGCCGGCTGAACAGCGCTGACGCCGTTTCGCCAGCGATCTCGTCCTCCCGGCACAGGGTCACATGCGCCGCGATCAGCGCCGCCTGCACCGGGTCGAGCACGCGCCTCAGCGCATCCAGGCGCGGCCCCCAGGGGGGCGGCACGAACAGCGTGAGCTGCCGTCGGCGAAGCGGGGCGCTGGCGTGGCTGGCGCTGGGCATGGCGTCACGGGGGCCGGCAGAGCCGGAAGAGCGGTCAGCCGGCTACTGGATGAAGTAGCCGGAAACGCGCCACGCGCCGTCCTTGCCCTTCATCGGCGTCACCGTCTCCACCGCAGCGGCCTTGTGCTCGAACTGCGTCTGGAACTGGATCACCACGTACTCGCCGTCCGGGGCGCCGGGCAGCGTCGTGGTGAACACCGCGGACTTCAAGCGGCGGGACTGCACCGCGCCCAGCGGCGCTCGGACCGCCTGCATCGCCGCCTCCCACTTCGGCTTCGTGATGGCCGCCTGGAACGGCGCGGCCGCCTGATCCCAGCTGGCCGCGAACTGGGCGGCGTCGGCCAGCGCCAGCCAGCTGCCGGCTGCCGACTTGGCCAGCGTGACGGGTTCAGCGTCCTGCGCGAACACCGCCGCCGCCGACAGAAGGGATACACCCGCGGCGATCGATCTGAGGAACTTCATGGAGAGCTCCGAAGGGTTTGATTGGAACGTCAAAGCTCAGCGAGCGGCGAAGCCGGCCGCTGGAGCGAAGGGTTGAACAGCGCAGCCGACAAATCCTGCTCAGTCGGCCAGCGCTGCAACGGTGCGAAATCGACTCGCCAAATATCTAGTTCAACCAGCGAGTCTTCTGTGTCCACGTTTAGAACCGCAGAGACGGTCGCGCCATCTGCGTCCGCAAACTCCAGCTCAGAGATTGCGCAACCGAGCATTCGCCCCGGTGAGCTCGCGCCAATTCGAAGGCTCCCCATGCCCCCATCCTCGAGAGATTCGACTAGCAATTGATCGGGGGCCTCCAATCGACTAGCCAACGCAAGGAGCTTGCGTACCAAAGGAACTGTGCAGTTAGGCAACGGGTGCATGTGCTGTTCATCGTTTGAATTCAGCCGACCGGCCAGGCCAGCCGGCCAGGGTCCCCTGCAATGACTAGCTAGACGCCGTTGAGGTAGCCATCAACAACATCCCAGGTACTTGAAAACAGCTTCAGCCGGTCTGCGCCAATCGCCGAACTTGCCTCTCCGTGGCGCAACGGATCGGCTGCCTCCTTAATTGCTCGAAGAGTTTCTTCACTACACCCCGCTGCATCTCTGAACTTTTCCCATTGCTTTGACTTGGCTGCAGCCGTCAAGCCATGCCTAGAGGCGCAGTGGTGGCGTAGTGACTCGATCGCTCGGTAACAATAAAAGCCGGTGTCATCGGCAAACTTCATGGCTGAAGCAAGATCGCCAAAACAACGATGCAGGAATATCCCGTCAGGCCCCATTGATTTCTCACGAAGGCGGTTCACTGCCTCCTGCAAATCCACTGCGACATTACGCTCAGTGATGCACGGAATATCGATGCCAAATACTTGATCGATCTTGCGACTGCGATTGAGCACTCGCGTCAATTCCAGATCGTAGACGTAGCCTTTGATATAACCAATCATGGCCAGCTGGTTTTGGATAATATTTTTTACAACATTCCGCAAATCAAATATATCCCACTCATGCTCGCTGCGAACCCAAACCGCGACTTGATTGAGAGCAATGCTTACATCAGCTGTACCGATAGTACCTGAACTAATATGGGAAAACTCCAGTACAAATTTAAGCGTCAACTGGGCACGTTCCGGCAGGACGACCCCTTGGAAAAGATAGGGTTCCATAAGCGAGACGTCTAGCATTGGAGCTAAGCGGGCGACAGCCGCAGGAAGATGGGCCCGCGCGGTGCAGGATAAACGCCGGTGCCGCGCAAGCCTGGTGGCCTTCCGTTGGCGCACCGCTTGAGCGAGGGGTTAGGGCGCATTACTTTGTAAGTAGGTTCAGTGTTTCTGTGGTTCGCTGGAGTGATGAACTTTGTATCTGCCCCTGTTTGGCAACAAGAGACTGAACCGTTGCGAGGTAGGAATTGAATAGATCCAAGTCCTTCTGGCTTTGAAACATGATCTGCCCGTCCTGGATCTGCCAAGCGCTGCGCCTTGCAGATAAGAGAGCAAATACCTTCCCTATCTCATCAAGGGCTTGTTCTTCAAGCATCCAGACCTCCATCGCCTGAGCTTTACCCTGAGCGGAGGTGCTATCGAATCCTGCAAGCATGGACTGCTTGGCGCTGGGACTCAAGTCCGACCGCTCAATATCCTTGCGAATGGTCACCAGTAGGTCGGAGGTCTTCAACTTGTGCTTGAGGACAACATCTTTAGCCTGTTGGATCATCGTTCGACTTTCGGCTAGCGTGACATCATTCTTCAGGCGTTGCCCGTCGAGAATCTTTCCCCACCCAATTGCCTCGAGTTCAAGCTCATACTCACGTCGATGTGCGAGCATCCGATTCACCATTGTCTTCATCACAAAGCCCATCTTTCCGCCTTCGGACGCTCCGACATTTGTGACCGGCATCGGTGGAGGCGTCGTGGTGCCAGCGGACACTGCGGCCTGAACCGCCGCGATAGATTGCTGAACCTGAACGGCGGCGTCCTTCACCTCAGACTTCAATCGCTGACCTGCAATCAGCGACGCAACGATCAGTGAGGTGTATACAAGAGCAAACCCGATCCAGCTCGTACGAGAACTCTCTCGCTTTCGAAAGACAAGGTGTAGGCCGCCAGCAATAAAGAGTGCTATCGGTAAGTTGTAGCCTACTTGATAGGCGAATCTCCAGAAAACTCCCGATCGCCGAAGGCGCCATATGCAAGGATTGCCATGCAGAGGGCTGCGCACGCAGCCATCCAGGCCTTGCTTGGAGCCGCGCTCAGTTGGACTTCACCGGGTGCTGTCATGACACGTACTCCTTATTAAGCGGGCAACGTTTGAGTTCAGCCGACCGGCCGGCGCAGCCGGCCTGGGTCGGCTGCAATGAAAGGTTGGGCGTCATGGTTGGCAAGCAACGCGAAGAGTTTTCACGATGCCCTTTGGAGCACTGATTTGTAGCCAGCATGTGCTACCCGACGGGTAGTACTCCAGAAAACTCCCCGTCTCGCGCTCTGCCATCACCGGCTCCCCATAGAGGCGGCGCGCATGCGCTTCGGACATTCCGGGGCAAAGTTTGGAGGGTGTGCAGTACTTTGCATTGGTGCTGACGATCTCATAGACGCCGTAGTCACCAGCGCCGACTTCAACCTTCAGACCAGCGTAGGCAAGCCTAAAGCCCTCACCAGAGTCGGTGCGAGACCGCGGTGCGCCCAAACGTTGCTTGACATTGCGCTCATGCTCACCAATGGAGATGCCGCCAATGACGAGCTCCGATTCCGAAATGCTTCGCCCGAAAACAGGAGCAGCGCCGCATGCCAGGCTGAGTGCAATGGCAGCCGGTAAACCGCGCTTCATGACGCCCAACGTTGGAGGTAAGCGGGCCGCAACGGTGCAGTTGACGTTGCCGAAGCGTGCGGAAGCTGACCGCCGTTGCGCGTCCGCTTGACCGACCGGTTAGGCCCGGCATGCTTGAGTTGGTTCATCTTCTTGTGCAACGCTTAAATTGGAGCTGTTTCTGCCTTGACCATTGCTGGCAAACCGTTGCCCTATTTTAGAACCAAGGAACTCGGCGCCCATGGGCACCTCAAAGAGCATCTTTGCTACTTCAAGTTGAGTTGCTGCAAATGGTATTGGTGGCCAATATCGCGTGCTTGGTGAAGCGCTAGGCCAAAGACTCCTCCAACGGCAAGCACACATTGATATTGCTTGTGCCCTGCAGCCCTGCAGGCTGCAAAGGCTTCTTCCGCAGACGCGCCTCGCTGCCTTAGTTGCTTCAAGTTCTCCACGATCTGCGCGTCACTTTCAGCTTGCATTTGCGAGGCCTAACGTAAAGGTAAGGGGCACCGCGATAACGGCGTCCCAGCGGAACGCAGTGGAGCGAGCTTGACCGGCATGTTAGGGCTCAGACTTTGAATATGCGGACATGGCGACCAACGCACAAACCCAGTGAGATAGCACGCCAAGAATCAAAAGCATTCCCTTGGACGGATCGTGCGATGCGTAATATGCGTACTCAAGAAATCCGCCAACTATTATTGAAAGCCACGCCACAAACAGAACTCTATCCAGCCGGTCAGCCCTGATCAGAGCAAAAGCGACAATAACAAGAGGAAGAACATAAAATCCCATCGACGCCAATGCGTCAGGAATTGGGTCATGTGCGCTTTTGTTGCCGTCGAAACATGTATGCACCGAAATCGCGATTAGTACCAAAATCGCGAGAAGCGGCACTCGCCTCGATTTTTCCAGTTGATTCCACACGGCGCTTGGAGCCCTAACGTGATATAGGCCGCACCGCGGCCGGATAGATATAGCCATAAGTGGCTAGATCTGACCTGAAGTAGCTAGATGTGGATTCCATCTCTATCCACTTCTTCAGCCGGCCAGCTTCTCGGGCGGCGCCCACCGTCCAAACGGACGCCAGCCGCCGAATCGGCGGCGGGACCGCTACGCCTCGATGAGGCGGGGCCATGCGCAGCGCCATGCCAAGCCGCCGGCCGCGCGGGAGCGCGCCGGCCAGTGGCGGAACCAGGGTCTTGGGGGCGCGCGCTGATGGGGCGGCGCGCAGTGCTTGATGCGTCATCGAGGCTTCCTCCCGGGCGCTTGGTGGCGCCTCTGAGGGGCCTACTGTGCCAGCCCGCCGTGGGTTTCGGGGCAGGGGAAAGCCACGGCGCGAGGCAGCGCGCGCGCCAGCCGGGGATACGCGACGGCGCCTTTTCTTGGCCCCGTCGCGCTGCCCGTGCGCAGGCTCAGCGCGATGCCGGCGCCGCGCCCTGCCCCATCGCCTTCATCAGGCTCACGCGGTTGGCCTGCTCGGTCAGGCGCAGCGTCACCAGCGCCTGCTGCGCGGTGCTGAGCTGGCGCTGCGCGTCCAGCAGCTCCAGCTGGCTGGCGCCACCCAGCCGGTAGGCGGCGTCGGCGCGGGTGAGCGCGTCCTGCGCCGCCTGCACCTGGGCCACGCCGGCGGCCAGGCGTTCGCCCAGGCTGTCGCGCACGGCCAGCAGGGCGGCCACCTCGCGGAACGCGGTCTGCAGCACCGCCTCGTAGCTGGCGATCTGCTGCCGCCGCGTGGCCTCGCTGACGTCCACCTGCGCGGCGCGCGCGCCGGCGTCGAAGAGCGGCAGGTCCAGCTGCGGCAGCAGGCTCCAGAAGCCGGTGCCGCCGCTGAACAGATCGCCCAGCTCGCTCGAGCGCGAGCCGGCGCTGGCGGTGAGGCTGATGCGCGGGAAGCGCGCGGCGCGCGCGGCGCCCACGTCGAAGGCCGCGGCCCGCAGCTGCTGCTCGGCGGCGCGCACATCGGGGCGCTGCAGCAGCACGGTCGACGGCAGGCCAGCCGGCAGCTCGGGCAGCGCCGTCAGCGCCGCGTCGGCCTGCGCCGTCGGCAGCAGGCGCTCGGGCAGCGGCTGGCCGGCCAGCAGCTCCAGTAGCAGGCGCGCCTGCAGCACCGCGGCGCGGCTGCGGGCCGCCTCGCCGCGCGCCGCCTCGTAGGCGGCCTGGGCGCGGGCGCGCTGCAGGCCGGAAGCGGCGCCCAGCTCGTACTGCTTGCCGGTCAGCTCCGCGGTGCGGCGCTGGCTGGCCGCCAGTTGCTCGGCCAGCTGCGCGCGCTGCTGCTCGGCCGCCAGCTGCAGCCAGGCGCCGGCGGTCTCGGCCACCAGGCTGAGCTGCGCCGCCGCCTGCGTCTCCTGCTGCGCCAGGTAGCGCGCCAGCGCCGCGTCGCGCAGATTCCCCAGGCGGTCGAACAGGTCGATCTCCCAGCGCGGCATGGAGACGCCGACGCTGACGTTGCTGCTCGTCGTGCCGGCGCTGCGCTGGCGCGACGCCGACGCGCTGGCGTCGAGATCCGGCAGCAGCTCGGTGGCGGCGATGCGCGACTGCGCGCGCACCCGGTCCACCGCGGCGGCGCCGGCCTGCAGGCTGCGGTTGCCGCTCAGGGCCAGCGCCACCACCTCGCGCAGGCGGGCGTCGGTGAAGAAGCCGTCCCAGGCATGCGCGTCGGCGGCGGTTGCCAGCGGCGGCTCGGCGCCGAGGCGGAAGCTGTCGCGCAGCGGCGGCTGCGGCGCCTGCGCCGAAGGCGCCAGGCTGATGCAGCCGCACAGGCTCAGCGCGGCCGGCAAGGGGCTCAGGTGGCGCGCGCTCATGCCTGCTGCTCCTGGCCGGCGGCGACCGGCTGGCGCCGGCTGCTGAAGCGCTGCCGCACCCACAGGTAGAACAGCGGCACGAAGAAGATGCCCAGCACGGTGGCGCTGGCCATGCCGCCGAGCACGCCGAAGCCGATCGCCTTCTGCGAGCCCGAGCCGGCGCCGCTGGAATACGCCAGCGGCAGCACACCCATCATGAAGGCCAGCGAGGTCATCAGGATCGGGCGCAGGCGCTGGCGGCTGGCCTTCAGCGTCGCGTCGAGCAGGCTCATGCCCTGCTGCATCAGGGTCTGCGCGAACTCGACGATCAGGATCGCGTTCTTCGCCGACAGGCCCACCGTGGTCAGCAGGCCGACCTGGAAGAACACGTCGTTGTTCTGCCCGCCCAGGTGGCTGGCGACGAGCGCGCCGAAGATGCCCAGCGGCACCACCAGCAACACGCTGAACGGCACCGACCAGCTCTCGTAGAGCGCGGCCAGGCACAAGAAGATGAACAGCACCGAGACGGCGTACAGCAGCGGCGCCTGGTCGCCGCTGAGGCGCTCCTGGTAGCTGCGGCCCGACCACTCGTAGCCGATGCCCGGCGGCATCTCGGCCAGCACCTGTTCCATCGCCTTCATCGCCGCGCCGGAGCTGACGCCCGGCGGCACGTCGGACTGGATCTCGTAGGCCGAGCTGCCGTTGTAGCGCACCAGCTGGCGCGGGCCGTTGACCCAGCTGCTGGTCGCGAAGGCGGCGAACGAGACCATCTGGCCGCTGCTGTTGCGCACGTACCAGTGACGGATGCTGTCGGGGTCGGCGCGGTAGGCGCCCTCGCCCTGCAGCAGCACGCGCTTGACGCGGCCGCGATCGATGAAGTCGTTGACGTAGGCGCCGCCGAGCGCGATCGACATCGTCTCGTTGATCACGTTCGGCGTCACGCCGAGCACGCCGGCCTTGTGGTCGTCGATGGCGATCTGCAGCTGCGGCGTCTCGGTCAGGCTGTTGGTGCGCGTGCGGCTGAGCTCGGGGCGCTCGTTGGCCAGCTCGATCAGGCGCTCGCGCGCCTCGACCAGCTGCTCCTGGCCGAGGCCGCCGAGGTCCTGCAGGAACAGCTGGATGCCGGAGCTGCCACCGAGGCCGCGCACGGTCGGCGGCTGCACGATGAAGACGTTGGCGTCGCGGATGCGGCGGCCGAGCTCGCGCGTGAAGCGCTCGGCCAGCGCGCCGGCGCTCTGTTCCGGCAGCGGCCGCTGGCTCCAGTCCTGCAGGCGGATGAAGCCCTGGCCCGAGCCCTGGTCGCCGCCGGCGCCGCGCACCACGTTGTAGAACAGCACTTCCTGCTGGTCGGCCAGGTAGGCCTCCAGCTGCGTCATCACCGCCTCCAGGCGCTCGCTGGTGGCGCCGGGTGCCATGCGCACCTGGATCTGCAGGCCGCCCTGGTCCTCGTCGGGCAGGAACGAGGTCGGCAGGCTCTTGTACATCCAGGCCATCGCGGCGATCACCGCCAGGTAGACGCCGAAGCTGCGCACGCCGCGCTTGGTCATCCAGCTGACGCCGCGCACATAGCGCTCGGTGAACGCGTCGAAGCGGCGGTTGAAGCCGCCGAAGAACCAGTCCAGCGGCTTGGCCAGCGGGCCGGTGTGCTTCGCGTGCTCGCCCTTGTGCACCGGGGTCAGCAGCGTTGCGCACAGCGCCGGCGACAGCGACATCGCCACCAGCACCGACAGCACCATGGCGCTGACCACGGTGATCGAGAACTGGCGGTAGATGATGCCGGTCGAGCCGCCGAAGAACGCCATCGGGATGAACACCGCGCTGAGCACGACGGCGATGCCGACCAGCGCGCCGGTGATCTCCTGCATGCTCTTCTTCGTCGCCTCCTTGGGCGACAGGCCCTCCTCGCGCATCAGGCGCTCGACGTTCTCGACGACGACGATGGCGTCGTCGACGAGCAGGCCGATCGCCAGCACCAGGCCGAACATGGTCAGCGAGTTGATCGAGAAGCCGGCCAGCGCGAGCACGCCGAAGGTGCCCAGCAGCACCACCGGCACGGCGATCGCCGGCACCAGCGTGGCGCGCAGGTTCTGCATGAACAGGTACATGATGGCCACGACGAGCAGCATGGCCTCGAACAGGGTCTGCACCACGCCCTCGATCGACACGCGGATGAACGGCGTGGTGTCGAAGGTGACGGTGGCCTTCATGCCCGGCGGGAAGAAGGGCTCGAGCTCCTTGATCTTGGCCTTCACCGCGTCGCCGGTGGCGAGCGCGTTGGCGCCGCTGGCCGGGAAGATCGCCAGGCCGGCGGCGGTGCGGCCGCTGGAGCGCACGTTGGTGGTGTAGCTGTCGCGGCCGAGCTCGACGCGGGCGACATCGCCCAGGCGCAGCGCCGAGCCGTCGGCCTGCACGCGCAGCACCACGTCCTTGACCTGCTCGGCGGTGGTCAGCTTGGAGCGCGCGGTGATGATGGCGGTGAGCCGCTGACCGGCCGGCGCCGGCTGCGCGCCGATCTGCCCGGCCGAGACCTCGGTGTTCTGCTGCAGCAGCGCGGTGCGGATGTCGCCCGGCACCAGGTTGTAGCGCTGCAGCTTCAGCGGATCCAGCCAGATGCGCATCGCGTAGCCGGAGCCGAACACGTTGACGTCACCGACGCCCTCGACGCGGCTGATGATGTCGACCAGGGTCGAGTTCAGGTAGTCGCCGAGGTCGCCCGAGGTGATCGCCGGGTCGTCGCTGGTCAGCATCATCACCATCAGGAAGTCGGTGCCCGACTTGGTGACGCGCACGCCCTGCGCCTGCACCGCCTGCGGCAGCCGGCTGATGATGGACTGCACCTTGTTCTGCACCTGCACCTGGGCGGTGTCCGGGTTGGTGCCGGCGACGAAGGTGAGCGTGGTGTTGGCGTTGCCGGCGGCGCTGCTGGTCGACTCGATCGACAGCAGGCCGTCGATGCCCTTCAGGCTCTGCTCGACGATCTGCGTCACCGAGTCCTCGATCGCCTTGGCCGAGGCGCCGGGGTAGCTGGTGTTGATCGAGACCCGCGTCGGCGCGATGTCGGGGTAGCGCTCCAGCGCCAGCTTGTTGATGGCGCCCAGGCCGCCGAGCATGATGACGATGGCGATGACCCAGGCAAAGATGGGCCGGTCGATGAAGAACGAGGCCATGGCTTAGCGCTTCGCCACCGAGGCCGCGGCCGAGGCGGCCGACGCGGCCGAACCTGCCGACGCGGCGGCGGCCGGCTTGCCGCCCTTGCCCTCGCCCTTCTCGCCCTTCTTCTTCGCCGCCGAGCCGGCCGGCACCGGCGTCACCGGCTGGTTCGGCCGCGCCCGCTGCAGGCCCTCGACGATCAGCTTGTCGCCGACCTTCAGGCCGTCGGTGACCAGCCACTGGTTGCCGACGGCGCGCTCGAGCTTGAGGCGGCGGCGTTCGACCTTGTTGCCGTCGCCGACCACCAGCGCGGTGGCGTCGCCGGTCGGCGAGCGGCTCACGCCCTGCTGCGGCACCAGGATCGCGCCGGCGTCGACACCGGCCAGCAAGCGGGCGGTGACGACCATGCCGGGCAGCAGCTGGCCCTTGGGGTTGGGCACGGTGGCGCGCAGCGTCACCGCGCCGGTGCCGCGGTCGACGCTGACGCCGCTGACCTGCAGCGTGCCGGGCTGCGCGTAGACGCTGCCGTCCTCCAGCACCAGCTGCAGCTGGTTGCTGCCGCTCTTGCCCTCGAGCTGGCGGCGCAGCTGCATCAGCTCGGCGCTGCTCTGCACGATGTCGATCTGCATCGGGTCGAGCTGCTGCACGGTGGTCAGCGCCTGCGTCTGGTTGGCGGTGACGAGCGCGCCGGCGGTCACCGTGGAGACCTCGGTGCGCCCGCTGATCGGCGCCGTGATGCGTGCCCGCGACAGCTGCACCTGCGCGGCGGCGAGTGCGGCGCGGGCGACGGCGACGTCGGCCTCGGCCTGCTTCAGCGCCGCGGCGCTGTCATCGGCCGCCTGGCGGCTGATGGCGTCGGCCTTGAGCAGCTCGGCATCGCGGGCGGCGCGGCTGGCGGCGACCGCGGCCTGCGCCTCGGTCTTCTGCAGCGCCGCCGCGCTGCGCGCGCGCTCGGCCTCGAAGCTGGCGGCGTCGAGCTGGTACAGCGGCTGGCCGGCCTTCACCAGCGCGCCTTCGCTGAACAGGCGCTTGACGACGATGCCGCTGACCTGCGGCCGGATCTCGGCGATCTGGCTGGCACTGAGCCGACCCGGCAGCTCGACGGTCAGCGGCGCGTCGCCGCGCGCCACCGTGATGACGCCGACCTCGGGCGGCGCGCCGCCGGGTTTCTTCGCCTCCTCGGTCTTCTGGCAGCCGCCGAGCAGCAGCAGCGCGATGGCCAGGGTACACAGGGCGAGGGAATGGGGCAGGACGGTCTTTGGCATGGCGGCGCATGCTGCCCGCAGAATGTGGAGAGAGCTTGAAGGGCCCGCGCCCTGCCCTGCCATTTCCGCCTCGACTTGCCGGCGCGCACCGCCCTCGCCGACCATGCCATCCGTCATGCCCAAGCTGCCCTCGCTGAGCCTCACCGCCAAGCTGTTCGCCGCCGTCTTCGCCACCGCGATGGCAGTGGCGCTGGCGATGGGCGTGTCGGCGCAGATCAACCTCAACCGCGACTTCCTCGGCTACCTGAACGAGCAGGCGGTCAGCCGCCTGGAGCTGGCGCGCGTGTCGGTGACCGCCGGCTACCGCGAGAACGGCGGCAGCTGGGAGTTCCTGCGCGAGCAGCCGATGCGCTGGGGTCAGCTGCTGCGCCCGCTCGTGCCCGAGGCCGAGGCGCCGGCGGTGAAGGCGAGCCCGGCCGACCTGACCGGCGCGACGCGGCGCTTCACGCTGTTCGACGCCGACCGCCAGCGCATCGCCGGCTTCGCGACGCCGTCGCCCAATGCCATCGAGCGCGCCATCGTCGTCGACGGCCTGACCGTCGGCTGGCTGGTGCTGACGCCGTTCGAGTCGGTCAGCTACGGCGCCGAGAAGCGCTTCGCCGACGCGCAGGCCCTGGTCGCCTGGGGTGTCGGCGGCGGCGCCGTGCTGCTGGCCGCGGCGGTCGCGTTCTGGGCCTCGCGGCGCCTGCTGCTGCCGGTGCGCCGCGTGGCCGAGGCCACGCACCGGCTCGCCGCCGGCGACTACGCCACGCGCGTGCCGCAGACCGAGCGCCTCGATGAGATCGGCCAGCTCGGCCGCGACTTCAACCAGCTCGCGCACACGCTGCAGCGCAACGAGGCGATGCGGCGGGAGTTCATGGCCGACGTCTCGCACGAGCTGCGCACGCCGCTGGGCGCGCTGCATGGCGAGCTCGAGGCGATGCAGGACGGCGTGCGCCGGCTCGACGGCCCGCAGCTGGCGTCGCTGCAGGGCGAGGTCGCGACCCTGCACAAGCTGGTCGACGACCTCTACGAGCTGTCGCTGGCCGATGTCGGCGCGCTGTCCTACCGCAAGGCCGAGCTCGACCTCGGCGAGCTGATCGACAGCACCGCCGGCGCTTTCGGCGAGCGCCTCGCCGGTTCCGGGCTGAAGCTGCAGCTGGACCTGCCCGACCAGCCGCTGCCGGCCTTCGGCGACGAGCGCCGGCTGCGCCAGCTGTTCAACAACCTGTTCGAGAACAGCTGCCGCTACACCGACGCCGGCGGCGCGCTGCAGGTCAAGGCCCGCGTCGAGGGCGGCAGCACCGTGGTCGACGTGATGGACTCGGCGCCCGGGGTCAGCGGCGAGCAGCTGCCACGCCTGTTCGAGCGCTTCTTCCGCGGCGAGGCGTCGCGCAGCCGCAAGAGCGGCGGCGCCGGCCTCGGCCTGTCGATCTGCCAGCGCATCGTCGAGGCCCACGAGGGACGCATCGAGGCCAGGCCGTCGCCGCTCGGCGGGCTCTGGCTGCGTGTGGAACTTCCGGCGGCATGACGGTGCTCGCCGACCCCGCGCCGGCGCGCATCCTGATCGTCGAGGACGAGCCCAAGCTGGCGGCGCTGCTGGCCGACTACCTGCGCGCCGCCGGCCACGAAGCGGAGTGCGTGGCCGATGGCCGCGAGGTGATGGCCGCCTACGCGGCGCGCCGCCACGACCTGATCCTGCTCGACCTGATGCTGCCCGGCGTCGACGGCCTGACGCTGTGCCGCGAGCTGCGCGCGACCAGCCCGGTGCCGATCCTGATGCTGACCGCGCGCGCCGACGAGGCCGACCGCCTGCTCGGCCTCGAGCTCGGTGCCGACGACTACATCGCGAAGAACCCGTTCAGCCCGCGCGAGGTGGTGGCGCGCGTGAAGGCGGTGCTGCGCCGCACGCGGCCGGCGGCAGCGGCCGAGACGCCGCTGCAGGTCGACGACGCCGGCCTGCGCGCGAGCTGGCTGGGCCGTGATCTGGAGCTCACGCCGATCGAGTTCCGGCTGCTGCGCCTGCTCGCCGGCAGCCCCGGCCGCGTCTACGCCCGCGCGCAGCTGCTGGACCAGGTGCACGAGGACGGCCGCTCGGTCACGGACCGCGCCGTCGACTCGCATGTGAAGAACCTGCGCCGCAAGCTGGAGGCCGCCGGCGCCGGCGACTGCATCCGCAGCGTGTACGGGGTCGGTTACCGCTACGAGCTGGGCTGAGCTCGGCCAGGGCGTTTGCCTGCACGAGGCTTTGGCTTGATCGAAGAGCCCGCGGGGGCTATCCACCCCCGCCCCCGGACCCCCTCTTTTCTTTGCTGGCGCCAAAGAAAAGGGGGGGCAAAAGAAAGGCGCTCAATGCCGGCCCTGCCCTAGGGGCAGCGGCCGAGGCCATCGCTGCTCACATGGCAAGGCCAGCCCGTTTCTCTGCCTGCGAAGACCGGGGAGCTAAGGCGTCCCGGGTACGGGCCGCACAGAGCAGCGAGAACCATCACGGTCGCGCTGCGAGAACGGGTCGCGACAGAGGACGTCAGCGACCCCGCCCGTGGTGTGCGAAGGCCAAGGCAGAAAGCCGGCGCGTGAACGCGCCGACATACCACCGAGCAAAAGAATGCCTTCGGGCTGGTAGGTCCGGCCCGCCTGCGGGCCGGCTAAGCGGGCACGGCTTCGCAGGGCACGGACAGAGGCCGCAGAAGTCCTCCGTCGCGACCCGTTCTCGCAGCGCGACCGTGATGGTCCGCAGTGGTGAGTGCAGCTGGTACTCCGGCTGCCTTAGCGCCTTGATCGGGGCGGGCAGAGGACGGGCTCTGGTTGCCATGTCAGCAGCAGCAGCCTCGGCCAGCGGCCCTAGGCCGCGGCCGGCATTGAGCGCCTTTCTTTTCCCCCCTTTTCTTTGGCGCAAGCAAAGAAAAGCGGGGTCCGGGGGGCGGGGGTGGATAGCCCCCGCGGGCTCTCCCGAAAACAAAAAAGCCCCGCCGAAGCGGGGCTCTTCACGCAAGCCAAAAAGGCTTACATGTTTTCGATCATCACCTGACCGAAGCCCGAGCACGACACCTGCGTCGCGCCTTCCATCAGGCGCGCGAAGTCGTAGGTGACCTTCTTGCTCAGGATCGACTTCTCCATCGACTTGATGATGGTGTCGGCGGCCTCGGTCCAGCCCATGTGGCGCAGCATCATCTCGGCCGAGAGGATCTCCGAACCCGGGTTGACGTAGTCCTTGCCGGCGTACTTCGGGGCGGTGCCGTGCGTGGCCTCGAACATCGCGATCGAGTCGCTGAGGTTCGCGCCCGGGGCGATGCCGATGCCGCCGACCTGCGCGGCCAGCGCGTCGGAGATGTAGTCACCGTTCAGGTTCAGCGTGGCGATCACGCTGTACTCGGCCGGGCTCAGGATGATCTGCTGCAGGAACGCGTCGGCGATCGAATCCTTGACGGTGATTTCCTTGCCCGTCTTCGGGTTCTTGAACTTGCACCACGGGCCGCCGTCGATCAGCTCGGCGCCGAACTCCTTCTGCGCCAGCGCGTAGGCCCAGTCACGGAAGCCACCCTCGGTGAACTTCATGATGTTGCCCTTGTGCACGATGGTGACGCTGGGCTTGTCGTTGTCGATCGCGTACTGGATCGCCTTGCGCACCAGGCGCTCGGTGCCTTCCTGGCTGACCGGCTTGATGCCGATGCCCGAGCTCTCGGGGAAGCGGATCTTCTTCACGCCGAACTCGGTCTGCAGGAAGCCGATCAGCTTCTTGGCCTTGTCCGAGCGGGCCTCGAACTCGATGCCGGCGTAGATGTCTTCCGAGTTCTCGCGGAAGATCACCATGTCGACCTTGTGCGGCTCCTTCACCGGGCTGGGCACGCCGTCGAAGTACTGCACCGGGCGCAGGCAGACGTAGAGGTCGAGTTCCTGGCGCAGCGCGACGTTCAGCGAGCGGATGCCGCCGCCGACCGGGGTCGTCAGCGGGCCCTTGATCGACACCACGTAGTCCTTCAGGACCTGCAGCGTCTCCTCGGGCAGCCAGACGTCGGGGCCGTAGACCTTGGTCGACTTCTCGCCGGCGTAGATCTCCATCCAGTGGATCTTGCGTTCACCGCCGTAGGCCTTGGCCACCGCGGCGTCCACCACCTTGATCATCACCGGGGTGATGTCGAAGCCGGTGCCGTCGCCCTCGATGTACGGAATGATCGGGTTGTTCGGGACGTTCAGCGAGAAGTCGGCATTGACCGTGATCTTCTTGCCGCCTTCGGGCACCTTGATGTGCTGGTACATGGATGGTCGCTCCACTAAAGCGGGATGAGGGAAACAGGGGCGGGATTCTAAAGACCGCAGAACTCGGCCACGCGGGCCCAAAGGCCATGCAGCAAAGCCCAGCTGCTGGCGACGACCAGCATCAGGCCGGCCAGGCGCGCCGCCCAAGTGTCGCGTCCCGGCCTTGCAAGGAGCTTGCGCAGCAGCGCCGGTGCCAGCAACAGGCCGGGACTTGAGGCGAGCGCGAACGCCGCCATCGCCGATGCCGCCCCCAGCGGCGTGTTGGCCAGCGCGGCGACCAGCAGCGCCCCCTGCAGCAGGCCGCAGGGCCAGGCGAACCAGAGCAGGCCGGCACCGGCGGCGCGATGCCAGCGCACGCTGCCCGCCGGGCGGCTGCCGAGCTGACCGAGCCAGGCCGGCCAGCGGCCGCTGACGAGCAGGAACAGGCCGAGCGCGAACAGCGCGGAGTGCAGCAAGGTCCACAGCGGCCGCAGCACCGCGTTGGCGGCGGACGCATCGCGCAGCAGGCCCATGGCGGTAGCGGCCACCGCGCCGACGGCCGCGTAGCCGAGCAGCCGACCGATCTGGAACCCGGCGACCGCCGGCGCCTGGCCGCCGCCGACCGCGGCGGCGCAGGGCGCGCCGCACATCAGCGCGCAATGCGGCACGCTGGCCGCTCCCATCAGGGCCAGGGTGCCGACAAGCGCCAAATCCAGCATCAGATGATTTTGGAGTACCTCTCGCGGGCGCGGTCCTGTTGCAGGTAACGGTCGAACACGGCGGCGATCGAGCGCACGAAGAACCAGCCCAGCGGCGTCACCTCGACCGACTGCTCGCTGATCTGCACCAGGCCCTCGGCCTCGTGCGACGCCAGCGCTTCCAGCTCCGGCGCGAAGTAGGCCTTGGCATCGATCAGGTGGCTGGCGCCGAGCGCGTCGAAGTCGAGCCGGCCCTGGCACATCAGCGCCATGATGGTGGCGCGGCGCAGCAGGGCGTCGCGGCTCAGGCTGATGCCGCGCTGCACCGGCCACTGGCCCTGCTGCAGCGCATCGGCGTACTCCTCCAGGGTCTTGGCGTTCTGCGCGTAGCTGGCGCCGACGCGGCTGATCGCCGACACGCCCAGACCGACGAGGTCGCCGTCGGGCTGCACCGCGTAGCCCTGGAAGTTGCGATGCAGCCGGCCCTGGCGCTTGGCCTGGGCCAGCGCGTCGTTGGGCAGCGCGAAATGGTCCATGCCGATGTGCTCGTAGCCGGCGGCGAGGAAGGTGGCGATGGCGTCGGCATGCAGCTGCAGGCGCACGTCGGCGGCCGGGATGTCGACGCTGTGGATGCGGCGCTGCGCCTTGAAGCGCTGCGGCAGGTGCGCGTACGCATACAGCGCGATGCGGTCGGGCCGCAGCTGCACGACCTGCTCCAGGGTCTTCGCGAAGCTCTCCTTGGTCTGCAGCGGCAGTCCGCAGATCAGGTCCATGTTGATCGACGCGAAGCCCAGCTGGCGGGCGTCCAGCATCAGCTGCTGCACCTGCTCGAAGGGCTGGATGCGGTGCACCGCCTGCTGCACGCGAGCGTCGAAGTCCTGCACGCCGTAGCTGATGCGCGTGAAACCCAGCGCCTGCAGGTGCGCCAGGCGGTCGCGCGTGACGGTGCGCGGGTCGATCTCGATCGACGCCTCGAGCCCGGGCAGCCAGTCGAACGCGGTGCGCAGGCGCGCCATCAGCAGCGACAGCTCGGCGTCGGACAGGAAGGTCGGCGTGCCGCCGCCCAGGTGCAGCTGCGACATCGCCGGCCGGCTGCCGAGCTGCTCGCTCCAGAGCCGGATCTCGGCGTCCAGCAGCTTCAGGTACTCGGCGCCGCGCTCGTGGTGCTTGGTGACGATCTTGTTGCAGGCGCAGTAGTAGCACAGCGACTCGCAGAAGGGCACGTGCACGTAGACCGACAGCGGCGCCGCCTTGCCCGGGCCCTGGGCGCGCTGCGCCAGCGCCTGCAGATGCTGCGCCGGGCCATGGGCCTCGACGAAGCGATCGGCGGTCGGGTAGCTGGTGTAGCGCGGCCCGGCGCTCCCCAGGCGGTCCAGCAGGGCGGGCGGCAGCAGTTGCAGGCCGGGCGGGGTCAGGATGGCAGACATGGGGCGATGCTGCCGACACCCGGCCGACGGCGCTTTGATCTGTGGCAAGCGATCCGTCAGCCTGATGTCGGATTCTGTTTCTAAGATGCGAAGCCATGAGCACCGTCATCCCGCCGATCCGTCTCGAGCCCCTGCGCACCGCCTGTTCCGACTGCAATCTGAAGGAACTCTGCCTGCCGGTCGGTCTCAATACCCAGGACATGGAGAAGCTCGACGGCCTGATCAGCCAGCGCAAGCAGGTCCCCCGGGGTGAACCGCTGTTCCGCGCCGCCGACAGCTTTCATGCGCTCTACGCGGTGCGCACCGGCTTCTTCAAGACCTGCCTGTCGGCCGAGGACGGCCGCGTGCAGGTGACTGGCTTCCAGATGGCCGGCGAGTTGCTCGGCCTCGACGGCATCGGCAGCGGCCACCACACGGTGGACGCGGTGGCGCTGGAGGACTCCTCGGTCTGCGTGCTGCCCTTCGGCGAGCTGGAAGGTCTGGCGCAGACCTTCGGCGCGCTGCAGTCGCAGCTGCACCGCATCATGAGCCGCGAGATCGTGCGCGACCACGGCGTGATGATGCTGCTCGGCTCGATGCGTGCCGAGGAGCGCGTCGCCGCGTTCCTGCTCAACCTGACGCAGCGCCTGCAGGCGCGCGGCTACTCGGGCAGCGAGCTGCTGCTGCGCATGACGCGCGAGGAGATCGGCTCCTACCTGGGGCTGAAGCTGGAGACCGTCAGCCGCACCTTCTCGAAGTTCCAGGACGAGGGCGTGCTGGAGGTCAAGCAGCGGCAGATCGCGGTGCTGAAGCCGGATGCGCTGCAGCGCCTGGTGAGCAGCGCGGCCTGTTGACCCTCCCCCTACCGGCTACGCCGGCCCCCTCAAGGGGGCGCCGCCAGTGGCCCGGCCAAGCCGATTCCACGGCGGCCGCTTGAGGCACTGCCCTATGCGCTGCGTCGCCTGCTTCGGAACCGTTTCGGCATAACTCTGCTGCGGTGCAGCATTAGAGTCGGGGCATGCGTCCCAAGGTTCTGATCATCGGCTGCGGATTCGGCGGCCTGGAAGCGGCCAAGGCCCTGCGCCATGCCGACGTCGACATCACCCTGGTCGACAAGACCAACCACCATCTGTTCCAGCCCCTGCTCTACCAGGTGGCGACGGCCGGCCTGTCGGCACCGTCGATCGCGGCGCCGGCGCGCAGCCTGTTCCGCGGCCAGCGCAACCTGACCACGCTGCTCGGCGAGGTGATCGAGGTCGACCCGGCGGCGCGGCAGGTGCTGCTCGGTGACGGCCAGCGCCTCGGCTACGACCGGCTGATCGTCGCCGCCGGCGCCACCCACAGCTACTTCGGCCACGACGACTGGGCGCCGCACGCGCCGGGGCTGAAGACGCTCAGCGACGCGTTCGAGATCCGCCGCCGCCTGCTGCTGGCCTTCGAGGCCGCCGAGCGCGAGCTGGATGCGGCCAGGCGCCAGGCGATGCTGCAGTTCGTCGTCATCGGCGGCGGACCGACCGGGGTCGAGCTGGCCGGCACGATGGCCGAGATCGCCCGCCAGACCCTGCCCAGCGAGTTCCGCCGCATCGACACGCGCCAGGCGCGGGTGATCCTGCTCGAGGGCGGCGACCGCGTGCTGGCGGCGATGCCGCCGGCGCTGAGCGAGAGCGCACGCCTGCAGCTGCAGCGCCTGGGCGTCGACGTGCGCCTGCGGTCGCGCGTCGTCGCCATCGACGCGACCGGGCTGAACGTCGACGGCCCCGAGGGCGCCTACCGGCTCGACAGCCCCTGCGTGGTCTGGGGCGCCGGCGTCGCCGCGGTGCCGCTGGGCCGCCAGCTGGCGCAGGCCTGCGGCGCCGAGGTCGACCGCGCCGGCCGCGTCGTCGTGGAGGCCGACCTCAGCCTGAAGGGGCACCCGGAGATCCAGGTCATCGGCGACCTCGCCGCGGCGCGCAGTCATCGGCCGGGCCGCGAGCCCAGCGCGGTGCCCGGTGTGTCGCCGGCGGCCAAGCAGATGGGCCGCAGCGCGGCCGCCAACCTGCTGCGCGGCCTGCGCGGTCAGCCGACGCAGCCGTTCCGCTACCGCGATTACGGCAACCTCGCCACCATCGGCCGCCACAGCGCCGTCTTCGACCTCGGCACGCCGCTGGGCGCGCTACGCTTCTCAGGCTATCCGGCCTGGCTGTTCTGGCTGTTCGCGCACGTCTACTTCCTGATCGGCTTCAGGAACCGCCTGGTGGTGCTGACGGACTGGGCCTGGGCCTACTGGACCCACGAGCGCCACGCCCGCGTCGTCAGCGAGCTGGCGCCGCCTCCGGCGCGCTGAGCGGCTTGCCGCCGGTGGCCGCATGGTTGCGGCCCTCCACGGCGGGGCGCTGCTGCGGCGCCGTGGCCTCGGCCTGCAGCACCGGATCCGGGTTCGACACCGCGATCGCCAGCGTGATGAAGCTCGCCACCACGGCGGTCAGCGGCAGGCCGATGACCAGCCAGTTGATGCCAAAACGCCAGAACGGTTGGGTGGGCAGGGACTGCATGCGACTCTCCTAGCGCGGCACGACAAACGTCGTCTTCTCTTCGATCGACCGGGCGGCGTCGTCGCCGTCGGCCAGGCGCTCGACGACGAAGCGCAGCGCATGGGCACCCGTCTGCTGCGGCGCCACGCCCTCGGGCAGGTGCACGCGCACCGGCACCCAGCGCGCCTCGATCGGCTTCAGCAGCACGTCCTGGGCGCCCGCCGCCACCTGCAGGCCGGCGAGCGCCGGGTCCTCGGTCTCGACGCGGATGCGGTAGCGCTGGCTGCGCTCGACGACGTTCATCAGCTGCAGGCGGTAGACGTTCTCCAGCTGACCCTGCTCGTTCCAGCGGCCGAGGCTGGCGCGGTCGCGCACGACGTCGTAGCGGAACGGGGCGCGCATCCACAGGCTGGCGCCGACCGCGGCGATGATGGTCCACAGCACCGCGGTGTAGACCCAGACCCGCGGCCGCAGCACGCGCAGCCATTCCTGCTTGCGGTTCAGGTGCAGCGCCAAGCCGTTCTCGGTGTCGTAGCGGATCAGGCCGCGCGGATAGGCCATCTTGTCCATCACGCCGTTGCAGACGTCGATGCAGGCGGCGCAGCCGATGCACTCGTACTGCAGGCCCTTGCGGATGTCGATGCCGGTCGGGCAGACGTCGACGCAGAGCCCGCAATCGATGCAGTGACCCAGGCCCTTGGCCTGCAGATCGTCCTTGCGGCCGCGCGGACCGCGCTTCTCGCCGCGCTCGGTGTCGTAGCCGATGATCAGCGTGTCGCGGTCGAACATCGCGCTCTGGAAGCGCGCATACGGGCACATGTAGAGGCAGACCTGCTCGCGCATGAAGCCGGCGTTGCCCCAGGTGGCAAAGCTGTAGAACAGGATCCAGAAGGTCTGCCAGGGACCGAGCTGGGCGGCCGCCACCTGCGGCGCCAGCTCACGGATCGGCGTGAAATAGCCGACGAAGCTGAAGCCGGTGAGCAGCGCCAGCCCGATCCACACGAGGTGCTTGCCGCCTCGCCGCCGCAGCTTCTCCAGCGTCCACGGCGACTGGTCGAGCTTCTGCCGCTGCGCCTTGCTGCCCTCGAAGCGCTGCTCGATCCACAGGAAGATCGAGGTGTAGACCGTCTGCGGGCAGGTGTAGCCGCACCACAGGCGGCCGGCGACCGCGGTGAACAGGAACAGCGCGAACGCGCAGACGATCAGCAGCGCCGCCAGGTAGATGAAGTCCTGCGGGTACAGCACCAGCCCGAACAGGTAGAAGCGGCGCGCCTCGAGATCGAACAGCACCGCCTGCCGCGAGCCGGCCTCGCTGGCCCATTGCAGCCAGGGCAGGCCGTAGAACACCGCCTGCGTGAGGAACACGAAGACCCAGCGCCAGCGCTGGAAGAAGCCATGGACCTCGCGCGGGTGGATCTTCTCGCGCTTGCGGTAGAGCTTGATCGGAACGGGCTGGGTCAAACGGGGCTCACTGCGTGCTGCCGCTGCTGCTCAGGCGCTTCACGTAGGCGGCCAGCACATGCACCTGCTCGGGACTGAGCAGCTTCTCCTGCGCCGGCATGACGTTGTGCTTGCCGTTCTGGATCATCGCCAGCACCGCCTCCTCGCCCCAGCCATGCAGCCAGGTCTTGTCGGCCAGATTGGGGGCACCCAGCGCGGTGTTGCCCTTGCCCTGCGGGCCATGGCAGGCGGCGCAGGCGGTGAACTTGTCGCGGCCGAGCTGCGCCTTCAGCGCGTTGTGCGGGCTGCCCGACAGGCTCAGCACGTACTGCGCGAGATTGCGCTGGTCCTCGGCGTTGCCGACGGCGGCGGCCATCGGCGGCATCATGCCCTGGCGACCCTTGCTGATGGTCTGCTTGACGGTGTCGAACTCGCCGCCCCAGAGCCAGTCGCCGTCGGCCAGGTTCGGGAAGCCCTTGCTGCCGCGGCCGTCGGAGCCATGGCATTGCGCGCAGTTGTTGAGGAACAGACGCTGGCCCATCGCCATCGCCTCCTCGTCCTTCATCAGGCCGGCCTCGTCCATCGCCGCGTACTTGGCGAACAAGGGCTTGAGCTTGGCCTGCGCCGCGGCCTGCTCGGCCTCGTACTGACCCGCCTGGCTCCAGCCGAGCTGGCCCTTGAAGGTGCCCAGGCCCGGGTACAGCCACAGGTAGAGCACCGAGAACAGCACGGTGAGCACGAACAGGATCAGCCACCAGCGCGGCAGCGGGTTGTTCATCTCGACGATGTTGCCGTCATAGACATGGCCGGTGCTGCCGTCGTCGGCCATCGCCGTGGTGTTGCTGGCGGCGAACAGCAGCCAGACGCAGAACACCAGGCCACCGACCGTGGTGGCGATGATGAACCACGACCAGCCGCTGGAAAAGAAGTCACTCACGTTGGGCTCCTTGGGGCGGATTGATGCCGTCTTCGAGGAAAGGCAGTTGCGCGGCGCGCTCGTGATCGGGCTGCGCCTGGCGGCGCCAGACCCGCCAAACCAGCAGCAGGAAGGCGACGAAGCCGAGCAGGGTCGCGATCGAGCGCAGGGTGTTCAGGTCGGTGGCCATCACTTGGCCTCCTCGGCCGGACGGCCCAGGCCCTGCAGGCAGGCGATCAGCGCGTCCATCTCGGTCTTGCCCTTGACGGCGTCGGCCGACGCCTGGATCTCGGCATCGCTGTAGGGCACGCCCAGGCGTTGCAGGGCCTTGAGCTTGGGCGGCATGTCGGCCGGGTTCAGCGTCGCCGTGGCCAGCCAGGGATAGGGCGGCATGTTCGACTCGGGCACCAGGTCGCGCGGCTGCATCAGGTGGATGCGGTGCCACTCGTCGGAGTAGCGGCCGCCGACTCGGTGCAGGTCCGGACCGGTGCGCTTGCTGCCCCACTGGAACGGACGGTCGTAGACGAACTCGCCGGCCTTGCTGTAGTCGCCGTAGCGCAGGGTCTCGGCGCGGAACGGGCGGATCATCTGCGAGTGGCAGTTGTAGCAACCCTCGCGCAGATAGATGTCGCGCCCGGCCAGCTGCAGCGCCGTGTAGGGCTTGACGCCCGGCGCCGCCTCGGTCGTGCTGCGCTGGAAGAACAGCGGCACGATCTCGACCAGGCCGCCAAAGGCGACGGCGGCGACGATCAGCACGATCATCAGGAAGTTGTTGGTCTCGATGCGCTCGTGACCGGTGGGCTTGTTGTTTGCGGCCATTTGTTCGTCCTCCTCAGGCGGCCACGGCCAGGCTGGGCGTGACGACAGGCGTCTCGCGGCCCTTGATGGTCATGAACACGTTCCAGGCCATGATGACCATGCCACCCAGGTACAGCACGCCACCGAGCAGGCGCACGACGTAGTACGGGTAGGTCGCCTTCACGCTCTCGACGAAGCTGTAGACCAGCGTGCCGTCGGCGTTCGTGGCGCGCCACATCAGGCCCTGCATCACGCCGGCGATCCACATCGCGGCGATGTAGAGCACGATGCCCAGCGTCGCGATCCAGAAATGCAGCTCAATGGCGCGCACCGAGTGCATCTTGTCGCGGCCCCAGAGCTTGGGGATCAGGTGGTAGAGCGCGCCCATCGACACCAGGCCGACCCAGCCCAGCGCACCCGAGTGCACGTGGCCGACGGTCCAGTCGGTGTAGTGGCTCAGCGCGTTGACCGTCTTGATCGACATCATCGGACCCTCGAAGGTCGACATGCCGTAGAAGCTCAGCGAGACGATCAGGAACTTCAGGATCGGGTCGTCGCGCAGTTTGTGCCAGGCGCCCGACAGGGTCATGATGCCGTTGATCATGCCGCCCCAGCTCGGCGCCAGCAGCACCAGCGAGAACAGCATGCCGATGCTCTGCGCCCAGTCGGGCAGCGCGGTGTAGTGCAGGTGGTGCGGACCCGCCCACATGTAGGTGAAGATCAGCGCCCAGAAGTGCACGATCGACAGCCGGTAGCTGTACACCGGGCGCTCGGCCTGCTTGGGGATGAAGTAGTACATGATCCCCAGGAAGCCGGCGGTGAGGAAGAAGCCCACCGCATTGTGGCCGTACCACCACTGCACCATCGCGTCCTGCACGCCGGCATAGGCCGAGTAGCTCTTCCAGAACGACGCCGGCATGGCCGCGCTGTTGACGATGTGCAGCAGCGCGACGGTGATGATGAAGGCGCCGAAGAACCAGTTCGCCACATAGATGTGGCGCACCTTGCGGATGCCGATGGTGCCGAAGAACACGACCGCATACGCGACCCAGACGACGGCGATCAGCAGGTCGATCGGCCACTCGAGCTCGGCGTATTCCTTGCCGCTGGTGATGCCCAGCGGCAGCGTCACCACGGCGGCGACGATGACCAGGTTCCAGCCCCAGAACACCAGCCAGGCCAGCGGCCGCGCGAACAACGTCGTCTGGCAGGTTCGCTGCACGACGTGGAAGCTGGTCGCCATCAGCACGCTGCCGCCGAAGGCGAAGATCACCGCATTGGTGTGCAGCGGCCGCAGGCGGCCGTAGCTGAGCCAGGGAATGCCGGCAATCAGATCCGGCCAGGCGAGCTGGGCGGCAATGATCACGCCGACCAGCATGCCGACCACGCCGTAGATCACGGCGGCGATCGCGAAGCCCCGCGTCGGCCCGTCGTAATAGGCCGCGGGGCCTGTCACGAACGCTTTGTTTGAACCCGTCATCGAAGTCCTCCAGTCATCGTTTGCATTCTTCGGAATCGGTGGAGCGGGCGGCTTGATGGCCGTCAATCCCGGTCCGGAACGGCCTGCTGCGGCGCTTGATCCTCGTCAAACAGGATGCGTTCGCCCTCACGGTCGATCTTGTCGAATTGCCCGGCCTTGAGTGCCCAGGCAAACACCAGGATCACAAGCAGCGCCAGCACCACCGACATCGGCACGAGCAGGTAGAGGATGTCCATGGCCAGACCCGTTCAGCGCTGCAGGCGCATCGCGTTGGCGACCACCAGCAGCGAACTCAGCGCCATGCCCAGGCCCGCGGCCCAGGGCGGCAGGTAGCCGGCCAGCGCCAGCGGCACCGCCAGCCCGTTGTAGAGCGCCGCCCAGACCAGGTTCTGACGCATCAGCTCGCGGGTCCGCCGTGCCTGGCGGACCAGCAGCGGCAACGCCTCCAGACCGCCGCGCAGCAGCAGCGCGTCGGCCGCCTGCGCCGCCAGCGGCGCGGCTCCGTTCACCGCCAGTGACGCGTCGGCCTGCGCCAGCACCGGCGCATCGTTGACGCCGTCGCCGACCATCAGCACCACGGCGCCGCCCGCCTGCGCGTCGCGCACCGCCGCCAGCTTGCGCTCCGGGCTGCAGCCGCCCTCGGCCTGCTGCAGGCCGAGCTGCTCGGCGATCGCGGCGACCCGCTCGGGCCGGTCACCCGACAGCAGACCGACGCGCAGGCCCATCTCGCGCAGCTGATGCAGCACGCGCGCCGCCTGTGGCTGCGGCGCGTCGTGGATTTCGAAGCGCAGCCAGGGTGCCTCGCCCTCCGGACCGAACACCGTGCCGCCGTCACCGGCGCCCAGGGTCCAGGCGCGGCCCTGGGCATCGAGCCCGCGCAGGCCGCGGCCGGGAAGCTCCTGCACGCCCTGCCAGCGCGGTGCCGGTCCGCTGCTCAGGCGGGCGATCGCCTGCGACAGCGGATGCCGTGACCAGCTGGCCAGCGCCACCGCGGCCGGCAGTTGCGCCAGCGCGCCGTCGCGCAGCGCCTGTGCCTGCGCGGCCGGTCGTGTCAGCGTGCCGGTCTTGTCGAGCATCACCGTGTTGACGCGGGCCAGCACCTCGAACAGCTCGAGGCGTTGCACCAGCAGCCCCTGACGCGCCAGCGCCCGGTGACTGGCGATGCGCGCCGCCGGTGCCGCCAGCGCAAACGCGCAGGGGCAGGTGACGATGAGCACGGCACAGACCACGGCGAGCGCCCGCGACGGCTCCCACCAGGTCCAGAACAGGCCGGCGAGCAGCGCCAGCAGCAGCACCGCAGCGAGGAAATGCGAGGCCCAGCGGTCGGCCAGCGCCTGCGACGAGGGACGCTCGGTGAGCGCCGCCTGCAGGCGCTGCGCCAGCTGCGCCGCCCTGCCCTCGTGCGCGGCGGCCAGCGCCCGCATGCGCAGCGGCCGACCGAGATTCAGGCTGCCACCAACGAGCGGCTCGCCGGCCTGCTTGGGCACGGGACGCGACTCGCCGCTGAGCAGGGCCTCGTCGACCTCGGTCTCGCCCTCGAGCAGCAGGCCGTCGACCGGGATCTGCTCGCCGAGCGCGACGCGCAGCAGGTCGCCGGCCCGCACCGTCGCCAGCGGCGCCTCGACGACGCTGCCGTCGGCCTGTTCGCGCTGCACCGCGCGCTCCGCCTCGCTGACCAAGGCCGCGACTTCCGCAGCCGCCGCGTGGCGCGCCTTCAGCTCGAACCAGCGACCGGTCAGCAGGAAGGCCAGGAACATCGTCAGCGAGTCGAAGTAGACCTCGCCACCCCAGGGCCCGCTGGGATCGAACAGCACCAGGCTGCTGACGGCGAAGGTGACCAGCGCCGCCAGCGCCACCGGCAGGTCCATGCCGAGCTGGCGCCGGCGCAACGCGCGCCAGGCGCCGACCAGGAACGGCTGGCTGCTGAACAGCATCACCGGCCAGGACAGCACCCAGCTGCCCCAGTGCAGCAGCTGACGCAGGTCGGCGGGCATGGCGCGGCCGGCCTCGAAGTAGCTCGGTGCCGCCAGCATCATCACCTGCATCATGCAGAAGCCGGCGACGAACAGCCGCCACAGCAGGGTGCGCGACTCCTGCTCGCGCAGCTCGGCGCTGGAGCGGGGTTGCAGCGGCGCCAGGCGGTAGCCGCTGCGCTTGAGCAGCGACGGCAGCTGTTGCTGCACGGCCGCCGGCGCCCGCACCAGCGCGATGCCGGCACCGTAGCCGACGCGCGCCTGCTCGACACCGGCCTGCTGCAGCAGCGACTCGCGCAGCGAATCGGCGCAGGCGGCGCAATGCAGGCCGGAAACGGCCCAGGCGCGCTCCTCGGCCTGTGCCGCAGCGCTCTGGATAATCACGGGCACCGCCGGGGCCATGGCCATGCGGCATTCTTGTCCTCTTCGCCACCAGCCGTCATGACGCGCATCAAACTCTTTGCTGTCCTCTGCCTCGCAAGCTTTGTCGCCAGCGCGCAGGCGCCGCAGCGCCTGCAACGCATCGAGCTGCAGGCCGGCATGCACCGCGTGCAGGCGCAGGTCGCCAGCAGCCCGGAGGAGCGCGCGCTCGGGCTGATGCACGTGAAGTCGATGCCGCAGCACGAGGGCATGCTGTTCGTGTTCGAGCGCGCCGAGCAGCAATGCTTCTGGATGCGCAACACCTTGCTGCCGCTGGCCATCGCGTTCCTGCGCGACGACGGCTCGATCGTCAACATCGAGGAGATGAAGGCGCTCGACGACAAGACCAATCACTGCTCGGCCGAGCCGGTGCGCTTCGCGCTGGAGATGAACGCCGGCTGGTTCGGCAAGCGCGGCCTGAAACCCGGCAGCAAGCTCGGCGGCGCGCCGTTCCGCTAGGAGCCGCTGCCGCGGCCGAGCCCGACGTACAGCGGGCGGTGGTCGGATCCGATGTCGGGACCGACCGCGCGCTCGTGCACGGCCCAGGGCCCCTGCGCCCAGACGCCGTCGATGGCGATGCCGAGGACCGGGCTCGGCCAGGTCGGCGCGACGCCGCTGGCCCGCCGCCAGCCCCGGCGCTGCAAGACCCACGCCGCGCTCGACCAGGGACTGGCGTTGAGATCGCCGGCCAGCAGCGCCGGGCCATCGACCTGCAGCGCCTCGAAGTCGGCCTGGCGGCGCTGGTGCCATGAGGGCGACAGCGGCGGCATCGGATGCACCGCGATGACGTCGAAGACGCCGTCCGGGTGCTCGACGCGGACCCGCAGCAGCGGGATGCCGTCGGCGTTGTGTTCGAGCCGGACCTCGCGCAGCGGCCAGCGCGAGCCCAGGCCCAGGCCCCAGGGCGTGCCGTCGCTCGGCGCCAGCTGCCAGTGGGGCAGCGTCGACTGCCGGCGCAGCGCGTCGGCATAGACGCTGTTCAGCTCGACCAGCACCAGCAGGTCGACCCTGCGCTCCTGCAGCCAGCCGAGCAAGGGCCGCGGGTCCTGGTTGCCCAGGTGCAGATTCGCGCTGGCGATGCGCAGCGCGGGCTCGCCGTCGCCGGCCGGCAGCGCCGGTGGCAGTGCCAGCCAGGGCAGCGGCAGCATGGCCAGCGCCAGCGCCAGGCGGGACCGCCACCCGGCCAGACGCAGGCAGCCGATCAGGCCCAGCGGCAGCCACAGCCACTGCCAATGGCTGGCCAGATCGAGCAACCAGGCGACGGCGCCGGCATCGCCGCCCAGCCGCGACAGCCAGGGACTGAGCAAGCCGCCGCCGCCCAGCAGCAGCGCAAGAAAAAGGGCCCGTCGAACGGGCCCTTGGCGCGGCGTCAGATACCGTCTTGCGGCTCAAGCTTCGGCATAGCAAGCCGCGGGTCGAAAGGCAGGCCTGAGCGCAGCACGCCATAGATCAGCATGGCCAGCTTGTGCATGCAGGCGCCCACGACCGCCTTGGGTGCCATGCCGGCGCAGCGAAGCCGATCACTGAATGCTTTGACGGCAGGGTTGTGTTTGCTGGCCACCAGCGCCGGCATGTAAAGAGCGCGGCGCATCTCGGCGTGGCCAGCGCGGCTCAGCATCGATCGCCCACGTACCGAACTGCCCGACTCTTTGAGCCGCGGGGTCAGTCCGATGAAGGCCGCCAGCGCCTTGGCGTTCTTGAAGCGCCGCACATCGCCCAAGAAGGCCAGCACCTTGGGCGTGGTGACCTGACCCATGCCGGGGATGCTGGCGATCAGTTCGGCGTCTTCGCGCAGCCGCGGATGCCCATCGATGTGGTCATCGATCTCGCGCTGCAGCTCGGCTGCACAGCGCTGCAGCCAGGCGACGTGATCGCGGATCGACGCTTCCAGCCTGGCGTTGCCCGCATGCGCCTCCAGCCGGTTGAGCTCCTGCTGCTGCATGTCCTTGAGGACTTGCAGCCGGTCGACCAGGGCACGCAGTTGCCGCAGTTCGGGCGGCGCGGGCTGCCAGGCCTCTGGCTCGTGCTTGAGACAGAAGCGGGCAAGCAGGCTGGCGTCGGTCCGGTCGGTCTTGTTGCGCTGCATCTCGCCCTGGGCGAAGCCTTTGACCCGTGCCGGGTTGACCACGGCCACCACCCAGCCGGCATCGGCCAGCGCCGTGGCGCAGGCCTCGCTGTAGGGGCCGGTGGCCTCCATGCAAACACGGCTTTGCAACGGAGCCGCACCGCGCTCGCGCAACCAGCGCTGCAATTGCGCAAAGCCCTCGGGCTCGTTGGCGAAGACGCGCTGCTTGACCTTGCCGCGCTCGTCCAGCAGCGCCACGTCCAGCTTACTCTTGGCCACATCGATGCCCAGCCAGAAGCGAATCGAGCTATCCATCGTCCCGACCTTCCTCGTATGCGGGCTCATTGGCGAGATGCCACGCCTGGCCCAAGTTACCGTTCGGTCTCTTGAACGAAGAAACGGCCGGGGCTGCCCATCTGACACACGGGCTTGGACGCATCCAGCGCCTGGCCCAAAGCCTTACCGGCATCACCCCGACCGACCTGCTCCAGCGCACCATCGGCAGCGTTGGATTCGGCGGAGGAAGGATACGAGGCCTTGACTCAAGCGAAGTTGGCCTGCGCGAAGTCCCAGTTCACGAGGTTGCTGAAGAAGGTCTCGACGAACTTCTGGCGCAGGTTGCGGTAGTCGATGTAGTAGGCGTGCTCCCACACGTCGACCGTCAGCAGGGCCTTGTCGGCGGTGGTCAGCGGCGTGCCGGCGGCACCGGTGTTGACGATGTCGACGCTGCCGTCGGCCTTCTTCACCAGCCAGGTCCAGCCGGAGCCGAAGTTGCCGACCGCCGACTTCACGAAGGCTTCCTTGAAGGCGGCGTAGCTGCCCCACTTGGCGTTGATCGCGTCCAGCAGCGCGCCGCTGGGCTCGCCACCGCCGGCCGGCTTCATGCAGTTCCAGAAGAAGGTGTGGTTCCAGATCTGCGCAGCGTTGTTGTAGATGCCGCCGCTGCTCTTCTTGACGATGTCCTCCAGCGACATCGCCTCGAACTCGGTGCCCTTCTGCAGGTTGTTCAGGTTGACCACATAGGCGTTGTGGTGCTTGCCATGGTGGAACTCCAGGGTCTCGGCGCTGTAGTGCGGGGCCAGGGCGTCCTTGGCATAGGGCAGAGCGGGCAGAACATGTTCCATGGTGACTCTCCAGGTTGGGATGGCCGGCATTCTAGGAAGCCAGGGCTTCATCCCGGCGACGTCAGGTCTTGCTGCACGGCGTGGACATCCAGCTCGGCGCGGCCGTCCTGCAGCACCGCCCGCACGCGCTGCCCCGGCTGCAGTTGCGCCGCATGGGTCAGCGCCTGCCCCTTGCCGTCGTCCAGCCAGGCAAAGCCGCGCGACAGCACGCGCTGCGGCGCCATCGCCTGCAGCTGCGCCGCCAGGCGGTCCAGGCGCTGCTGCTCCGACTGCAGGCGCGCCTGCGCCAGCTGCGGCGGCCGCGGCTGCAGGCGCTGGAGGCGGTGCGCCTCCGACTGCAGACGCAGGCCGACGGCGCGCTGCAGGCGCTCGCGCAGCTGCCGGCAGCGCTGTCGCTGGCGCGCCAGGCCCTGCGCCGGTCGCGCCAGGCGCAGCGCCAGGCGGTCGAGGCGCTGCTCGTGGGCGTCGAGGCGGCGCTGGCAGCGGTCGCGCAGCAGCTGGCCGGCGTGGTCGAGCTGCCGCCGCAGCGCGTCGCGCGCCGGCGCCGCGAGCTCGGCGGCGGCGGTCGGCGTCGGCGCGCGAAGGTCGGCGGCGAGGTCGCAGAGCGTGATGTCGGTCTCGTGGCCGACACCGCAGACCAGCGGCAGGCGCGACGCGGCGACCTCGCGCACCAGCTGCGGGTCGTTGAAGGCCCAGAGGTCCTCCATCGAGCCGCCGCCGCGCACCAGCAGGATGGCGTCGATGTCGCTGCGGGCGTTCGCCAGCCGCAGCGCGCGCATCAGCTGCGCCGGCGCCTCCGCCCCTTGCACCAGGCTGGGGATGACGAGCGCCTCGACCTGCGGCGCGCGCCGCGCCAGCGCGGTGCAGACGTCATGCAGCGCCGCCGCGCCCAGCGAGGTGATGATCGCCAGCCGCCGCGGGAACGCCGGCAGCGCGCGCTTGCGATCGGTGTCGAACAGGCCCTCGCGCTCCAGCTGCGCCTTCAGACGCAGGAACTGCTCATAGAGCGCGCCGGCACCGGCCGGCTCCATGAACTCCGCAACGAACTGCAGCTCACCGCGCGGCTCGTAGACGGCGACGCGACCGCGCACCTTGACGCGCTGCCCGTCCTGCGGCGCAAAGCGCAGCTGCGCGGCGCTGCGCCGGAACAGCGCCATGCGCAGCATCGCCGGCGCGCCGTCGGCGTCCTTCAGGCTGAAATAGCAATGGCCGCTGGCGGCGCGCGTGAAGCCGGCGATCTCGCCTTCGACCGTGACATCGCCGAAGCGGCCGGCCAGGGTGCTGGCCAGCAGTTGCAGCAGGGCGGCTACGCCGAGAGGAGAGTCGCTACGCATCGGCACAAACCGCGAGAGGAAGGAGGCGGGACGCTGGCCATAATCGCGGCCGTTCGTGCTGGCGGCGACTGCCGTGCACGCCCCTGGAGAGAGATTCGTGTTCGACATCCTACAAGCCGCCGGTTGGCCGATCTGGCCCCTGGTGGCCTGCTCGGTGCTGGCGCTGGCGCTGATCACCGAACGGTTCTGGAGCCTGCGCGCCAAGCGCGTGGCGCCGCCCGACCTGCTCGGCGACCTCGACCAGTTCGAGGGCAAGGCCCTGCCGGGCGCCGACACCGCCGACAAACTGGCGCAGCACTCGCTGCTCGGCAGCGTGCTCGCCGCCGGCCTGCGCGCGGTGCTGAACGACCCGCTGATCAACGACGTGCGCCTGCGCCAGGTGTTCGAGGTCGCCGGCCGCGGCGCCGTGCACCAGATGGAGCGCTACCTGACGCTGCTGGGCACGATCGCCACCGCGGCGCCGCTGCTGGGCCTGCTCGGCACCGTCGTCGGCATGATCGAGATCTTCGCGTCGCAGGGGCCGGGCACCGGCGTCCCGGCTCAGCTGGCGCACGGCATCTCGATCGCGCTCTACAACACCGCCTTCGGCCTCATCGTCGCGATCCCGGCGCTGATCTGCCACCGCCACTTCCGTCGCCTGGTCGACGGTTTCGAGCTGTCGCTGGAGAACGCCAGCGAGCGCTTCTACGGCCAGCTGACGCGGCACACCCACGCGGCGATGCGCGCGGCGCGCGTGCACGCCGGCACGCCGTCGCAGTTCCAGCACAGCACGGTATGAACGGAGCGTCCGCCCTCTCGCCCTGCCCGCTGCGGCGGCGGCTGCCATGAGGTTCCGCCACCGCCACCGCGATGAGCCGGAGATCAACCTGATCCCCTTCATCGACGTGCTGCTCGTGGTGCTGATCTTCCTGATGCTGAGCACCACCTTCGCCCAGCACACGGCGCTGCAGATCACGCTGCCGCAGGCCGGTGCCGCGCCGCCGAAGGAACTGCCGATGGAGATCGTCGTCGGCATCAGCAGCGACGGCCGCTACGCGCTGGCCGGCGCCCCGCTCGGCCAGGCCAACACCGCGACGCTGACGCAGGCGCTGCGCGAGGCGTCGCGCGGCCGCGCCGAGGCGCAGATCGTCATCGCCGCCGACGCACTGGCGCCGCACCAGCGCGTGATGAACGTGCTCGACGCGGCGAAGTCCGCCGGCCTCACGCGCATCGCCTTCCAGGCGCAGCAGCAACCGAGCAGCCCATGAACTGGTGGGCCGGGCGCGGCCCGCTGGCCTGCCTGCTGTGGCCGCTGAGCCAGCTCTACCGCCTGCTCGCGGCGGTGGACCGCTGGCGCCATCGCGCCGGCTGGGCACCGGTCGAGCGCCTGCCGCTGCCGGTGCTGGTGATCGGCAACTGGATCAGCGGCGGCGGCGGCAAGACCCCGACCCTGATCGCCGTGCTCGAGCTGCTGAAGTCCTGGGGCCTGCGGCCCGGCGTGGTGTCGCGCGGCTATGGCCGGCGCAGCCGCGGCGTCGTCGTCGCCGGCGCGGCCAGCACGGCGGAAGAGCTCGGCGACGAACCGCTGCTGGTGCATCGCCGCTGCGGCGTGCCGCTGGCGGTGGCCGAGCGCCGTGCCGACGCGGCGCGGGCGCTGCTGGCCGCCGATCCGGGTCTGCAGCTGATCGTCTGCGACGATGGCCTGCAGCACCACGGCCTGGCGCGCGACCTCGCGGTCTGCGTGTTCGACCGCCGCGGCCTGGGCAACGGTCTGCTGCTGCCGGCCGGTCCGCTGCGGCAGGACCGCGCCCACCCGCCGCCGCCGGGCAGCCGGGCGACCAGCCTGCTGCTCTACACCGACGGGCTGCGCAGCACCGCCCTGCCCGGCTTCGTCGCCGAACGCAGCCTGGCGATGGCGTGGCCGCTGGCCGCCTGGTTGCGGGGCGACGCGACGGCGGCCAGGCCGCTGGCGGCGCTGGCCGACCGGCGCTGGATCGCCTGCGCCGGCCTGGCCCGCCCCGAGGGCTTCTTCGACGGCCTGCGCCGCGCCGGCCTGGCGATCGAGCCGCTGCCGCAGCCGGATCACGCCGACTTCGCCGCGTTGCCCTGGACCGCCGGCAGCGCCGTGCTGGTGACCGAGAAGGACGCCGTCAAACTGCAGCCGGCCCGGCCGGGCTGCGAGCAGGTCTGGGTCGCGCCCCTAGACTTGCGGCCCGAGCCCGCCTTTGCCGCGGCGCTGCGTGCCGAACTCGACGCCTTGATGCCATGGACCCCCGCCTGATCGAAATGCTCGTCTGCCCGCTCTGCAAGGGCCCCCTGAGGCTGGAGCGCCAACCGGAACGCATCGAGCTGGTCTGCGCCGCCGATCGGCTGGCGTTCCCGGTGCGCGACGGCATCCCGGTGATGCTGGAGAACGAGGCCAGGCCGCTGGAAGAACAGGAATGAGCTTCAGCGTCATCGTGCCGGCGCGGCTGGCGTCGTCGCGGCTGCCGAACAAGCCGCTGGCCGACATCGGCGGCCTGCCGATGGTGGTGCGCGTGGCGCAGCAGGCGCAGCGTTCCGGCGCCACCCAGGTCGTCGTCGCCTGCGACGACGACGCCATTGCGCAGGCCTGCCGGCAGCATGGCGTGCAGGCCCTGCTGACGCGGGTCGACCACGCCAGCGGTAGCGACCGCCTGGCCGAGGCGGTCGAGCTGCTCGGCCTGCCCGACGAGGCCCTGGTCGTCAACGTGCAGGGCGACGAACCGCTGATCGACCCGACGCTGGTGCGCGAATGCGCGGCGCTGCTGGCGGCGCGCGACGACTGCGCGATGGCCACGGTGGCCCACGCGATCGACGACGAGGCCGAGTTCCGCAACCCGAACGTGGTCAAGCTGGTGCGTGACGCCGCCAGCCGGGCGCTCTATTTCTCGCGGGCGCCGATTCCCTGGTGGCGCGACGGACCGGCGGCGGCGTCGCTGCCGGCGACCGAGGTGCTGCGCCATGTCGGGCTCTACGCCTACCGCGCCGGCTTCCTGCGCCGCTTCCCGCGGCTGACGCCCAGTCCGCTGGAACTGATCGAAAGCCTGGAGCAGCTGCGCGTGCTCTGGCACGGCGAGCGCATCGCCGTGCACCTGAGCGACCGCCGGCCCGGGCCCGGCGTCGACACCGCCGACGACCTGGCGCGCGTGCGCGCGCTGCTGGCGGCCCGCGGGTAGCCCCGCAAGCCGGGCGTCAGAACCCCCGTGAGATACTGCCGCGCCCTCTGACGGAGGGTCGCTGCTGCAGCGCCGACAACCCAACTCCCGACCTTCATGCGACTGATTCTTCTGGGCGCCCCCGGCGCCGGCAAAGGGACGCAAGCCGCGTTCATCTGCAAGCAGTTCGGCATCCCGCAGATCAGCACCGGCGACATGCTGCGCGCGGCGGTGAAGGCCGGCACGGCGATGGGTCTGGCGGCCAAGGCGGTGATGGACGCCGGCCAACTGGTCAGCGACGACATCATCATCGGCCTGGTGAAGGAACGCATCGCCCAGCCCGATTGCGCCAACGGTTTCCTGTTCGACGGCTTTCCGCGCACGATCCCCCAGGCGGATGCGCTGAAGGCCGCCGGCGTCAAGCTCGACCTCGTGCTCGAGATCGACGTGCCCTTCGACGCCATCATCGAGCGCATGAGCGGGCGCCGCACCCATCCGGCCTCGGGCCGCAGCTACCACCTCAAGTTCAACCCGCCCAAGGTGGCCGGCAAGGACGACGAGACCGGCGAGGACCTGATCCAGCGCGACGACGACAAGGAAGAGACGGTGAAGAAGCGTCTCGAGGTCTATGCCGCGCAGACCCGCCCGCTGGTCGACTACTACAGCGCCTGGGCCAAGACCGGCGACGCGCTGGCACCGCGCTATGCGCGCATCGAGGGCCTGGGTTCGGTCGAAGAGATCACCGCCCGCGCGATGGCCGCATTGAAGGGCTGAGTCCGCCACGTTCCCATCAGGCCGGTCGCCACAAGCGCCCGGCCTTTTTCATTCCACTGGAGGAGATCCCATCATGGACATCAAGGGCAAGGTATTCATCGTCACCGGCGGCGCGTCGGGATTGGGCGAAGGCACGGCGCGCATGCTCGCCGCCGAAGGCGCGACCGTCGTCATCGCCGACCTGCAGGTCGAGCGCGGCGAGGCGCTTGCCAAGGAGATCGGCGGCGTCTTCGTGAAGACCGATGTCAGCAGCGGCGCCGACGCGCAGGCCGTGGTCGACGCGGCGATCGCCCGCGGCAAGCTGGTCGGTCTGGTGAACTGCGCCGGCATCGCACCGGCCAGTCGCACCGTCGGCAAGGAGGGTCCACACGCGCTTGACCTGTTCGCCAAGGTCATCAACATCAACCTCGTCGGCAGCTTCAACATGATCCGCGTCGCCGCCGCGGCGATGGCGAAGAACGAGCCGGAAAGCACGGGCGAACGCGGCGTGCTGATCAGCACCGCGTCGATCGCCGGCTACGAGGGCCAGATCGGCCAGGCCGCCTACGCGGCGAGCAAGGGCGGCGTGATCGGCATGACGCTGCCGATCGCGCGCGACCTCAGCAAGCTCGGCATCCGCAACATGACCATCGCCCCCGGCATCATGGGCACGCCGATGCTGTTCGGCATGCCGCAGGAGGTGCAGGACGCGCTGGCCGCGGGCGTGCCGTTCCCGTCGCGACTGGGGACGCCGGCCGACTACGCGAAGCTGGCCAAGCACATCATCGAGAACGAGATGCTCAACGGCGAGGTGATCCGCCTGGACGGCGCGATCCGCCTGCAACCCAAGTAAAAGGGCCGCCCGGGAGGGCGGCCTGTTCAAGCCACCGCCGTGGAACCGGCTTTGCCGGGTCCCTGGCGGTACCCCCTCGCGGGGGCTGGGCTCACTTCTTCGCGCTGCGAGCGTAGATCGACCACAGGCGAGCCACGTCGGCGACACCGTCGCTGCCCTTGACGCCGCGCCAGGTGGCGATCGCCTTGCTGTGATCGCCGGCCCAGAACTGCGCCAGACCCAGCGCCAGCTTGGCGTCGTCCTCGCGCTTGAGCTGGCCCTTCTCGATGCCTTCCTGGATCAGCGCCACGCCTTCCTTGGCGTTGCCGGCCTGGGCCTGGTAGAGGCCGAGCGGGATCAGGCCGTCACCGGCCTTCACATCGCGCGCGGCCGCCAGCGCTGCCGCGAAGCCCGCCTTGTTGTCGGCGGCCTTCTTGTCCATGAAGCCCTTGAGGCGGTTGTGACGGTCGGCGTCCTTGCCCTGGCCGAGCACGCCGGCCTTGAAGCCGGCCTCGACGGCGCGGCGACCTTCTTCCGCGAAGCCGGCCTGGCCCGCCAGCTGCGCCAGCTCCATGTAGTCGTCGACGCCGCGCATGTTGTCGGTCAGCATGCGCAGGCGGTAGAGGTCGAGCTGGAAGCGCGGCGAGAAACCCTTGCGCGCGGCGGTGTTGGTCAGCATCACCGACCAGATCTCCTTGCTCGGGTAGTACTGCAGCAGCTTCTCGGTGCCGAAGGCCAGCGCAGCTTGATCCTTGGCGGCCTCGGCGGCGCTCATCAGCAGGCCGATCTTGTCGCGACCGGGCGCCTGACCGGCCTTCTCGGCGGCCTGGGTCTCGGCCATCGTCGACTTGATGATGGGCACCACGTCGCCCGACTTGAACTGCGCCACCTTCTGCACCTCGCGCATCGCGGCGTTGGTGCCGCCCTCGGCGAAGTAGCGGTTGGCCCAGGTCAGCGCCTTGGCATTCTGGTTGGCGCGCAGGTAGGTGCCGGCGATCGCCTCGATGTACTGCAGGTTCTGCGCACCGCCCAGGCGGCCCGCGCCCTTCAGCGCCTCGAACGCGCGCACCATGGTGTCGGGCTCCATCGCGCCCTGCGCGGCGGCCAGGCGCAGCTGCTCCAGGAAGCCGTTCTCGTCGGCGTTGCGCGAGGCCACTGCCTCGACGTCACGCAGCTTGGCCAGCGCTTCCTTGTACTTGCCGCCCTTGAGCAGCGCCTGGGCCGCCTGCAGATGCTTGCCCGCCTCGGGGCGCACCTGGGCCTGTGCGCTGGCGAAACCCAGCCCGCCATCCGGCGCGGGGCCCAACGTGAGCGCCAGCACGCCAACCAGGGCTGCGGCGAGGGTGTTCAGCTTCATCGTCTTCATCCTCGGTTCAAAAGAAAAGCGCCGCCGGGCGAAAGCTTCGCTCAGGCGGCGCATGCATCCGGCTCGGGTTGAGCGGGATCAGTTCATGAACTGTTCGTTGCCGACCATGCCGAGCTTCTTCAGGCCGACGCGCTGGGCAGCGGCCATCACGTGCGCGACATGGCCGTAGTCGACCATCTTGTGCGGCTTGATGTGCATCTCGGCCTGCTCGGACAGCGGCAGCGCCGCCTCCGCCGCCAGCTTCGGTGCCAGTTCGGCCTTGCTGATCTGCTGCTCGTTCCAGTACAGCGTGCCGTCGAAGTCGATCAGCAGCACCACGATCTTCGGATCCTGCGGCGGCACCGAGTTCGGGTTCGGCACCGGCATGTCGAGGTTGACCGCATGCAGCTGGATCGGGATCGTCATGATGAACAAGACCAGCAGCACCAGCATCACGTCGATCAGCGGCGTGGTGTTGACGTCCATGATGACGTCGTCTTCACCACTGTCGCTTCCTACGTTCATTCCCATATCGTTCTCCTGCCTCGCGCCTCAACCACCACGTGCCGGCGGTTCGGTGACGAAGCTGAGCTTCAAGATGCCGACCTGCTGGGCGGCGAAGATCACGCGCCCGATCGATTCGTAGCGAGCGCCTTCGTCACCGCGGATGTGGACCTCGGGCTGAGGCTCCAACTTCGCAATGCTGCGCAGGCGATCCTTCAGCGCATCGATATTGGGCACGTTCGCCGTGTTCCAGTAGATCTCGCCATCCTTGCTCACCGCCAGCTCGATGTTCTCGGGCTTGGTGACGCGGATGACGTTCGTTTCCTTCGGCAGCGTCAGGTTCACCGAGTGCGTCACGACCGGGATGGTGATCATGAAGATGATCAGCATCACCAACATCACGTCCACGAGGGGCGTGGTGTTGATGGTCGAGTTCAGTGACTCTTCGCCGCCGTCGTTGCCGACGTTCATGCCCATGTTGGGACTCCTAGCGTCTCAGCAGCTCAGCGCTTGCTGATCTGGCGGCTGCCCATCAGCACGCCGTGCAGGTCGCCGGCGAAGGCACGGACCTGGCCCATCACCGTCTTGTTGCGGTTCAGCAGCCAGTTGTAGCCGATAACGGCCGGAACGGCGACGACCAGACCGATGGCGGTCATGATCAGCGCGGCGCCCACGGGGCCGGCAACCTTGTCGATCGAAGCCTGGCCGGCGACGCCGATGGCGGTCAGCGCGTTCAGGATGCCCCAGACGGTACCGAACAGGCCGATGAAGGGGCTGGTCGAACCGGTCGTGGCCAGGAAGCCCAGGCCGGCGGTCATCTTGGTGTTGACGTCAGCGACGGCGCGGTCGATGTTCACCGTGACCCAGCTGTTGCGGTCGATGTTTTCGGTCAGCGTGCCCTCGTGGTGCTCGCCGGCCTCGTAGGCGGTCTGGGCGATGTAGCGCAGCGCCGAGCCTTCCGGCAGCGCCTTCACGCCATCGGCCAGGCTGGCCTTCTTGAAGAAGCTCTCGCGGGCTTCCTTCACTTCCTTGCCCAGCTTGTGCTGGTCCCACAGCTTCGTGAAGGTGATGAACCACGAACCGGCCGACATGATCAGCAGCACGGCCAGCACGACCTGGTCGACGGCGTGGCCGTTGACGATCAGGTTCTTCAGGCCGTAGGGGTTCTCGACCGTCTCCTTGCTGGTGGCGGCCGGTGCCGGCGCTGCGGCTTCAGCCGGCGCGGCTTCCTGGGTGGCGGCCGGAGCCGAAGCGGCGTCCTGCGCGAAGGCGGGAGCAGCCACGAAGCTGGCGCAGGCCAGCGCCAGCGCCGCGATCAGTGCGGAAATGCGAGAAAACATGGAGTGAACTCCTAGGAACAAAACAGTTGCGGCGATACGCCTTGGGGAACGGGGAGACCTCGCCGACGCGGAGAGGCCCCCTGAGAGGGACAACGGCGTAGCCGTCTCACTCAATCTTGAAAACGAACTCTTGCTCGAAGATGCCGTCAGTGTTGCAGCGGTACTGACCCAGCGCCGATTCGATGGCGCCGAGCAGCTGACGCTGCGCGCGACGATCGCCGAGGCCCCGCTTGACACGGATCTCGGTGGCGACGACCTTGCCGCCACGCACGGTGCCCAGCACGACGAATTCGGCAACGCCATCGAAGCTGATGGCCGGCATTTCCGGGGCCGAGCGCGTCGGGCACAGCATGCCGGCCGACACCTTGGCCGGCGGAGCCGGCGCCGGCGGCGGCGGCACGGCAGCGGGCGGCGGCGCCGGCTTGAACTCGGCCGGCGGCGGCACCTGCGTGCTCTGCGTCTGGATCGCGGTCGGCGGCGGCGGAGTCTGCACCTGAATCTCCGGCACCGGCACGAACGGAGGCGGCGGCGCCTTCAGGTCGGGCGGCGGCGGCACGATCTTCTCCGGCGGCGGCGGCGGCGGCTTGATCTCTTCGATGACCTTGGTCTCGAGCGGGCCGGCGACCTTCTCGACGACCTTCTTGGCCAGACCGGAAGCGATGGCCCAAATCACCAGGAAGTGGATGAGCACCACCCCGATGAATGCCGTCGTTCGCGATCCTGCCTTGTTCTCCTGCGCAAAATTCATGCGCTCTCCTTCATGCCTTCAACGAATGCCCGTTGCCACCGTACCACGGTACCCAGGTGTAATGCCCTCGGGCCGACCCTGGGAGCCCCCTCTCTCCTGGGAAGCTCGAGGCAGCACCCAGTCGATCAGGACCCGACAAAGCCGGCGATCATAGGCGGCAAGTCCACCCCCCCTAGATAAGGGTAATCCTTAAGTCACGCCAGCTCGGGCGCTCGCGCTGCGGCATCCTGCGCGCGCACCAGGGCCGAGATCAGGCGCCGCTCGGAGTCGTCCAGATCGGGGTGCCAGATGTCGAAGATCAGCACCACGCGCAGCTCGTCGCTCATGTTCCAGGCCTCGTGCTCGATGGTGTCGTCGAACACCAGGGCCTGCCCCGGCTGCCAGAGGCGGGTCTGGCCGCCGACGCGAAAGCTGCAGTCCGCCGGCACGATCAGGGGCAGATGCACCAGCAGCCTGACGTTGCTGACGCCGACATGCGGCGGGATCCGGGTCTTCGGCTTCAGGCAGGAGAACAGCGCCACCGGCGTGCGGGCATGCTGCTGCGGCTGCGGCAGGGGCGCCAGCGCCGCCATGGTCTGCGGGCAGCGCGACGCATTCGCCGCCACCGGCAGTCCGTCCTTGAGCAGGTGAAACGCACTCCAGCGCGGGTTGCGGTTCAGTTCCGCCCACTGCGCCAGTGGCTGATCGCTGCCGTACTGCATGTAGGGCTCGAAGCCGCTGTCCTCGGCCAGCACGCGCAGGAACTCGCCACGGATCGTCTCGGTCTGCGCCTCGAGCGCCGCCAGCCAGGGGAAACGCTCGCGCGGGAAGAACTCGATCGCCGGTAACTGCGGGTAATAAAGCCCCATCGGCTGACTGTCGAAACGCTGCCGGCGGCCAAGCAGCAGGTCGACGGCCTGCACGAAGCGGTCGCGAGCGGCACCTCGCAGCGCGTCGCCCTCCTGCGCGACCAGCGCATCCAGGCTTTGCGCCAGGCTGCGCTGGCTCTGCCGGACCATCGCATCGGCATGCCGCAGCATGCGCTGCACCTCGGTGCCGAGCGCCTCGACATCGGTCTGGGCGGCGACCTGGCAGGCGGCGCGGTGGGCGCGCAGCGCGTCGTCGGTGCGCCCGAGCCGCTCCAGGCAATCGCCTTTCACGAGCAGCGCGAACAGGTCGTAGGGATTGGCGCTGAGGGCGCCGTGCAGGGCCTGCAACTCGCCATCGCCATCGCCGAGCGCACGCTGCGCCATCGCCAGCAGCATCCAGCCCTCGACCAAGGCAGGCGCTTCGCCCAGCAGCCGCTGCAGCGCGTCGCGGGCCGGCTCGAAGCGCCGCTGCCGCAACGCGTCGCGGGCCGCTTGCAAAGACGCCGCCCAGGCGGCTGGAATGGATTCGGACATGAAGTGATTCCGGACAGCCAATGAAAAAGGGCCGCACGAGGCGGCCCTTGGGAAACCGAGCTTCCGTCGCCCGCAGGCGCCGGAAGGCTCAGCCGTTCGATCAGAACTTGGCGTTCACGTTGATCGACACGCGACGGCCTGCGGCATCGTAGACCACCGGGTAGGTGTTGCCGTTGACGAAACCGGCACCCTGGGTACGGATCGGGGGATCCTTGTCCAGCAGGTTGTTGATGGCCAGACGCAGCGTGATGTTCTTCGTCAGGTTGTAGGCCGCGGCGACGTCGAGGTAGTCACGAGCGCCCAGGAACGGGACCTGAGCGGCGGTACCGCCGGTCAGACGCGTCTGCGAGCTGCGCTTGTCGAACTCGACTTCGGCGATATGGCGCCAGGTCGCGGCGAGCTGGATGTCCCACGGGGTGGTCCAGGTCGCGCGCAGCTTGTGGCGCCACTCGGGCATCGGCGTACCGCAGGTGTCACCGAAGTAGCCCACGCAGTCGTAGCTAGGCAGGCCCGGAACGTCCTCAACCTGGTACTTGTTGAGGATGGTGCCGACCAGGCTGAAGTCCAGCTTGCCCATGCCGGCCAGCTTCACGCCGTAGTCCAGGCCGATGTCCACACCTTCGGTTTCCAGCGTACCGATGTTGGTGTTGGTCGCACGGATGAAGGCATTGGGCGTCAGCCACAGCGAACCCACCGTGTCGCGCTGGATCAGACCGCAGAAGGCGGCGTTACCGGTGGTCAAGCACTGCTGCAAGATCACGGTCGGCGCGATGTTGGCGATCGTGTCGTCAACCTTGATGTTGAAGTAGTCGATCGAGACGCTGAGGTCACGCATCGGCTGCAGGATCACACCAAAGGTGGTCGACTTCGCGACTTCCGGCTTCAGGTTCTGGTTGCCACCGAAGATGGCGTTGTACTGCAGGGCCGGGTTGTCCGGGATCTTGCCGTACTGGGCGGCCGTCACGCCGGTGCGCTGGCACTGGGCCAGCGTGGCGGTCGGGGTGGCACCGGCGCAAGGATCCTCGTCGTTGTCGTACAGGCCGATGGCCTGGGCGGCGAACAGCTCGACGACGTTCGGAGCGCGCGAAGCTTCCTGGTACGAGCCACGAACCTTCAGCATCTTGATCGGCGAGTACTCGAGGCCGACACCGTAGGTGTTGGCCGACTGCTTGGTCGAGTAGTTCGAACGACGGTAGGAGGCCGACAGGTCCAGACGCTCAACGCCCGGCAGGTTCTCGGCGATCGGCATGCGCGCTTCGGCGTAGACGTCGTTCACCGAGTAGGCACCGCCGACACCGATGGTCGGGCCGCCCTGGCCGGCGAGGTCGCCGGTGGTGAAGGCCGCGTCGGTGCTCAGCTCCATCTTCTCGGTGCGGCGCGCGGCGCCGACCGCGAAGCCCAGACCGCTGGAGGCCAGCGGCGACTTCAGGCCGAAGTCGGTCAGGTCGCCGTTGACGCTGGCGCCGAACACGTTCTGCGACGTGAAGCCCTTCTGGAAGCCCGGGGTCTGCAGGTAGTTCAGCGAAGCCTGGCTGACCTTGCCCAGCGCCCAGATGTTCCAGGGCACGCAGTTCGGATCGGTGCCGTCCAGTGCCGAGCGGCAGACAGCGTTGCCGTTGGCATCGGCCACCACATCCAGCGCACGGCCGATGCGGGTGATCGAGAAGTCGTTCTTGTAGGTCTGCTGGTAGACGACCTTGCCCGACTGCGCGCACACGTCGTAGCCGAACGAGTTGCCGATGTCGCCCTTGACACCGATCACACCACGGTACGAGGTGTGGCGGATGTCGTCCTGACGGCCGCCGCCTTCGACGTTGCGGCGCGCCACGAAGGTCGTGTGGGTGTCACCGGCCTTGTTGAAGGTGCCCAGGCCGTCAGCCACGTTGGCGGCGTGGAACGCGTTCTTCCAGCCCTGCGACAGCAGCGGGTTCTCGAAGGCCAGCGTGACCTGCGAGAAGAAGGCGCCCGACGGCGCGATCTGCGCGACGGTGCGGTCGTCGTGGAAGTTCAGCTCGGCGTAGACACGCGCCATGTCGTTCACGTCATAGTGCATGAACGCGGCGGCGGTGGTGCGGTTCGACGGACGCTGGAAGTAGTTCGTCGGGCCGAAGTTGTACTGGTCGGTGGCACCGACGTAGTTGCGCGGCGTGCCGGCAGCGTCAGCCACGGTCAGCGCGTAGTTCGAGAAGTCGCTGATCTGGCCCGGGAAGCTGGTGCCCGAACCGCCGCAGCTGAAGGTGCCCGTCGGCGCCGCGTAGTTCAGTGCGCAGGCGGTGAAGTCACGCTCCGACTGCAGCAGCGCATCGGTCTGCTTGCGGCCGACGAACAGCGTGGCATTGCCCTTGCCGTTCGCGAAGTTCGAACCCATCGTCAGCGCGAAGTCCTTGACCGCGCCGTCGTTGCTGACGTCGCCCGGGACCTTGAACTGCGCCGGGTTGGTGGCGGCACGGGTGCGCAGGATCGACGCGATGTTGTCGGCCTGCTGCTTGTGGTTGTAGAACTGGTAGTTCAGGTCCAGGTCCACGCCCTCGAACTTGTCGTTCATGACGAAGTTCACGACGCCGGCGACGGCGTCGGAGCCGTACACGGCCGAGGCGCCACCGGTCAGCACTTCAACGCGCTTGATCAGCGAAACCGGGATCTGGTTCAAGTCGGTCGCCAGCTGACGCGGGCTGCCGGCAGGCATACGACGGCCGTTGATCAGCACCAGGGTGCGATCGGCGCCGAGGTTGCGCAGGTTGACCGTGGCGGTACCCGACGAACCGTTCGAAACTTCACCGCCCTGGTCGGCGAAGACCTGGGGCAAGTTGTTCAGCAGGCCTTCGACGTCGCGACGGGCCTCGATCTTGATGGCTTCCGCGCCCAGCGAGATAACCGGCGAGGCGGTCTCGGTGTTCACGGTCTTGATGCGGGAGCCGGTGATTTCGACACGCTCCAGCTGCTGCGCGGGGGCGGCTTGCTGGGCGAACACCGGTGCGCTGATGGCGCCAAGGGCCAAGAGAGCGGCAAGGTTGACGCTCTTGCGTTTGAACATGGAAGACTCCTGCAAAGGGATGGTGGTCACGAACACCACGACGTGGGCTCGCGTTGAGCCTGTTGCTCAACCATGGTCGGGCGCGGGCCCGACCGAGGGTGCGAAAAGTATCGCCATCGCGAATGGAGGCTTCGGCCCGGGAAACACCCCCCTTTCGTCAGAGGGAGCACCCAAGAATCCACTAAGTCGTTGATTCAAAAGACCTGCCAGGCCATCCGCCCACCCGCATCAGGGGGGGCATCGTTGCCCTGCAACAACGAATTCAGTGGCGGTGGCCGCGGCAAGCCACGTCCAGGTGCCCCCAGGCCAGCATGACTTCCCGGCCGTCGACGACGAGTTGGGCGTCAACGCCCACCGGCAGGCAGACCTTGGTGCGGCCATGCCCATGCGGCAGACCCTGCAGGATCGGCGTGCGCGTGCGCGACTGGACGGCGGCCAGCGCCGCCTTGAGACCGTAGCCGCGGTCATGGGGCGCCGGTTTCCAGGCATCGACCTCGCCGATCAGCACCGCGCGCTGGGCGTCCAGCACACCGGCCTGCTGCAGTTGCAGCAGCATGCGCTCGACGCGATAGGGGTGCTCGCCGGTCTCCTCCAGAAACAGCAGTCCGCCCTGGATGGCCGGGAAATGGGGCGTGCCGAGCAGGGAGCAGACCATGCTCAGGTTGCCGCCCCAGAGCAGGCCCTCGCATTCCAGGCCATCGTGCGGCTGGCTGCCACGGGCCAGGCCGGCTTCCCGGAAGCCGATGGCCTCCAGCTGGCCTTGAACCGCCTCGACGAAACAGGCCTCGGTGATGTCATCGACCCCGCCATCGGCCGCCGTGACGCCGAAGTCGGCCGCCGCCAGCGGGCCGGCCCAGGTCGGACCGCATCCCTGGGCGTGCGCCAGCAGGCCGAGTTGCAGCGCGGTGAGGTCGCTCTGCCCGACCCACTGCTGGCCGCCGGCGACCGCCTTAGCGATCAGCTTCCAGTCCAGCCGGTCCAACAGGCGCGTCATGCCGTAGCCACCTCGCGCCGCCAGGGCCACCGCCACGCCACTGCGGGCGACCCGGTGCAATGCGTCGAGCCGCTGCTCGTCGCTGCCGGCGAAGCGCTGCTCGCGCAGCAGCGCCGCGTCGTCGAGCGCGGCTTCGACGCCCAGACCTTGCAGGTGCTTGACGGCCCGGCGCAGCGCGGCGGCCTGCTTCACCGCGCCCGAGGGGCTAAAGATCGTGAGGGTGGTCATGGGGCAACTCGATGGCTTCGCCGACAGGCAGTTGAGGGCGCCGCGACTCGCGGCGTTGGCGCGCCAGCTGACGGCGCTCGGCAAAGAAGTCCCGCAGCATGCGGGAAGCCGGCTCGGCCAGCACCCCGGATTCGATGCGTGTGTGGTGATTGAGCTGCGGTTGCTCGAACAGATTCACCACCGAGCCGGCGGCACCGGTCTTGGGGTCGGCCGCGGCAAACACGATGCGCGAGAACCGCGCATGCATCAGCGCCATGGCGCACATCGCACAGGGCTCCAGCGTGACGTAGAGCTCGCAGTCCGGCAGCCGGTAGTTGCCCACCAGGGTGGCCGCATGGCGCAGCGCGACGATCTCCGCATGCGCGGTCGGATCATGCGTGGTGATCGGCCGGTTGTAGCCGGTCGCGATCACCTGGCCCTGGCGCATGATCACCGCGCCCACCGGCACCTCGCCCGACAGCCAGGCGTTCTGCGCCTGGTCCAGCGCCAGGCGCATCGCCGCTTCGTCGCGCGGGTCGCTCAAGGCAGGGCCTCGCTGGCACGCTGGGCGGCGGCCGCCTCGAGCGCGCCCTGCACCTGCTGCTGCACGGCCTGCGCCGGCGGCGAGCTCGCCGCGGCGGGCTGCGCCGCGCGCTGCTCCGGCTGCAACTGCGTCCGCCCCAGGCTCAGGCCGATGGCCAGCACGACGACGATCACCAGGAAGCCGAAGGCGGCGCGCATGGCTCGCTCACTCCCACTCGATGGTGGCCGGCGGCTTGCTCGACACGTCGTAGGTGACGCGGTTGATGCCGCGCACCTCGTTGATGACGCGGGAGCTGACCTTCTTCAGCAGCGAATACGGCAGTTCGGCCCAGTCGGCGGTCATGAAGTCGCTGGTCTGCACGGCACGCAGCGCGACCACGTAGTCGTAGGTGCGGCCATCGCCCATCACGCCCACCGACTTCACTGGCAGGAACACGGCGAAGGCCTGGCTGGTCAGCTCGTACCAGCTCTTGCCCGTGGCCTCGTCCTTCGCGGCGCGCAGCTCCTCGATGAAGATCGCGTCGGCGCGGCGCAGCAGATTGGCGTACTCGGCCTTCACCTCGCCGAGGATGCGCACGCCCAGGCCAGGACCGGGGAACGGGTGGCGGTAGACCATCTCGGCCGGCAGGCCCAGTGCCACGCCCAGCGCCCGCACCTCGTCCTTGAACAGCTCGCGCAGCGGCTCCAAGAGCTTCAGGCCCAGGGTCTCGGGCAGGCCACCGACGTTGTGATGGCTCTTGATCGTCGTCGCCTTCTTGGTCTTGGTGCCGCCGCTCTCCACCACATCGGGGTAAATCGTTCCCTGCGCCAGCCACTTGGCATTGGTGAGCTTCTTCGCCTCGGCCTGGAACACCTCGACGAACTCGGCGCCGATGATCTTGCGCTTGCGCTCAGGGTCGGTGACGCCGGCCAGCTTGCCCATGAAGGCCTCGCTGGCGTCGACGCGGATCACCTTCGCGTGCAGCTTGCCGGCGAACATCTCCATCACCATGTCGCCTTCGTTCAGGCGCAACAGGCCGTGGTCGACGAAGACGCAGGTCAGCTGGTCGCCGATCGCGCGGTGGATCAGCGCCGCGGCCACCGACGAGTCGACGCCGCCGGACAGGCCGAGGATGACCTCCTCGCTACCGACCTGCTCGCGGATCCTCGCCACCGCCTCGTCGATGTAGGAGCCCATCTGCCAGTCGCCCTGGCAGCCGGCGATGTCGCGCACGAAGCGGCGCAGCATGGCCTCGCCCTTCAGCGTGTGCGTGACCTCGGGATGGAACTGCACCGCGTAGAAGCCGCGCGTCTCGTCGCACATGCCGGCGATCGGGCAGCTCGGCGTCGCCGCCATCAGCTTGAAGCCCGGCGGCAGCTGGGTGACCTTGTCGCCATGGCTCATCCAGACCCTGAGCATGCCGTGGCCGTCCTGGCAGAAGTCCTCGATGCCGGAGAGCAGGCGCGAATGGCCGAGCGCGCGCACCTCGGCGTAGCCGAACTCGCGGCTGTCGCTCCAGCTGACCTGGCCGCCGAGCTGCACCGCCATGGTCTGCATGCCGTAGCAGATGCCCAGCACCGGCACGCCCTGCAGCCAGACCTGCTCGGGCGCGCGCAACTCATGGTCCTCGTAGGTCGACGCATGGCTGCCGCTGAGGATGATGGCCTTCGGGTTGAAGGCCTTGATGAAGTCGGCGGAGACGTCGTTCGGGTGGATCTCGCAATACACCTGGGCTTCGCGCACGCGGTGCGCGATCAGCTGGGTGACTTGGGAGCCGAAGTCGAGGATCAGGACCTTGTCATGCATGGGCATTCACCGCATTGGTGGGGTGGGTGCGCGCGAAGCGCAAAGCAAACACGAGCGCCAGCGCCTGCAGCGCGGCACAGAACAAGAAGGGGGCGCCGATGCGCCAGTCGCCGCGCGGCAGCCCGGCAACCAGGGTCAGCAGGCCCGGGCCGATGATCGGACCGAGCACCGCCATCAGGCTGTTCAGCGACGCCACGGCGCCCATCGTCGCACCCTGACGGGTCGCGTCGACGCTGTTCGAGACGATGCTCTGGATGGCCGCCGACGACGCGTAGCCGAACACGTTGAGGCCGATCAGCACGAACATCATCCAGGGCTGGGGCGCCAGCGCCCAGCCGAGGTAGGTCAGGCTGCTGGAGACCAGGGCAAGCACCACCAGGCGCGAGAGCTCGAAGCGCTTGAGCAGGCGCGGCAGCAGGAAGCCCTGCACGATCACCGACATCAGGCCGACCGCGAACAGGGACAGGCCGTTCTCGCGCGGCCCCCAGCCGAACTTGAAGGTGGTGAACAGCACCCAGCTCGAATGCAGGATGAACTGCGCCAGCGCCGACAGCCCGATCACCACCACCAGCACGCCGACGCCTCTCAGCGCCGCGAGCTTGGCCAGGCTGCTGACCGGGTTGGCGTTGCGCAACTCGAAGCGGCGGCGCTTGTCCTTGGTCAACGACTCGGGCAGCACGAAGAAGCCGTAGGCCAGGTTGATCAAGGCCAGCACGCCGGCGACGACGAAGGGCAGGCGCACGTCGATCTCGCCAAGCAGGCCGCCGGTGGCCGGGCCGAGGATGAAGCCGACGCCAAACGCCGCACCGAGCTGGCCGAAGCGCTTCGCGCGCTCTTGCGGCGGCGTGATGTCGGCGACATAGGCATTGGCCACCGAGATATTGGCCTGCATCGCGCCGCTGAACAGGCGCACCACCACCAGCACCCAGAGAGCATGCGCGGCCGCGGTGACGAAGAAGCTCAGCGCCAGCCCGCAGAAACCGATCAGCAGCACCGGCCGCCGGCCGTACTGGTCGGACAGCGCACCGAGGATGGGCGAGCCAACGAAGTTCGCCAGCCCGAAGGCGCCGGCGACCAACAAATAGGCGACGGCGTGCTCCGCCTGCGTGTGGCTGAAGCTGCCGGCGATCACCGGCAGCACCGGGATGATCAGGCCGATGCTGATCATGTCGATCAGCACGGTGGCGAAGATGAAGGCCATCGAGGCCTGGCGGGTCTGCATCGGGCGGTCTGAAAAAACAAGGCGGGGTTCTCACCCCGCCCTGCCCTGGCTTGCTGGACTTACTCCGCCCGGTAGTTGGGCGCTTCCTTGGTGATCTGCACGTCGTGCACATGCGACTCGCGCATGCCCGCCGAGGTGATCTCGACGAACTCCGCCTTGTCCTGCATGTCCTTGATCGACGCGCAGCCGCAGTAATGCATGGACGCGCGCAGGCCGCCGGCCATCTGGAAGATGACCTGCACCACCGAGCCCTTGTAGGGCACCTGGCCCTCGATGCCCTCGGGCACCAGCTTGCTGGTGTTGGGGTTGTTGCCGCCCTCCTGGAAGTAGCGGTCGGCACTGCCCTTGGCCATCGCGCCCAAGCTGCCCATGCCGCGGTAGCTCTTGTAGCTGCGGCCCTGGTAGAGGATGAGGTCGCCGGGCGCTTCCTCGGTGCCGGCGAAGGCGCCGCCCATCATGACCGCGTCGGCGCCGGCGGCGATGGCCTTGGCCAGGTCACCGCTGAAGCGCACGCCGCCGTCGGCGATCACCGGCACGCCGGTGCCGCGCAGCGCGGTGGCGACGTTGTCGATGGCGGTGATCTGCGGCACGCCGACACCCGCCACGATGCGCGTGGTGCAGATCGAGCCGGGGCCGATGCCGACCTTGACGCCGTCGGCGCCGGCCTCGACCAGCGCCCGCGCCGCCGCGCCGGTGGCGATGTTGCCGCCGATCACGTCGATGCCCGGGAAGTTCTGCTTCACCCAGCGCACCTTGTCGACCACGCCGGCCGAGTGGCCGTGCGCGGTGTCGACGATCAGCACGTCGACGCCGGCCTTGGCCAGGCGCTCGACGCGCTCCTCGGTGTCGTCGCCGAAGCCGACCGCGGCACCGACACGCAGCTTGCCCATCGCGTCGCGGGCGGCGTTCGGGAAGCTGGTCTGCTTGGTGATGTCCTTCACCGTGATCAGGCCACGCAGCTCGAACGCGTCGTTGATGATGACCAGACGCTCCAGGCGGTGCTTCTGCAGCAGCGCCTTGGCTTCCTCGTGGGTGACGCCCTCGCGCACCGTGACCAGGCGCTCGGCCGGGGTCATGATCTCGCGCACCGGGATGTCCATGCGCGTCTCGAAGCGCAGGTCGCGGCCGGTGACGATGCCGACGACCTTCTTGCCCTCCAGCACCGGGAAGCCGGACACGCCGTGCTGACGCGTCAGCTCGACGACGTCGCGGACCTTGAGGTCGGGGCCGATCGTGATCGGATCGCGCAGCACCCCGGATTCGTAACGCTTGACCCGCGCCACTTCGACCGCCTGCGCGGCAGCCGGCAGGTTCTTGTGCACGATGCCGATGCCGCCCTCCTGGGCGATGGCGATGGCGAGGCGGGCCTCGGTCACCGTGTCCATCGCAGCGGAAACCAGCGGCAGATTGATGCGGATGTTCCGCGTCAGCTGGGTCGAGAGATCGGTGTCGCGGGGCAGCACCGTGGAGAAGGCAGGGACCAGCAACACATCGTCGAAGGTCAGCGCTTTGCCGAGAAGGCGCATAAGGAAAGCTCCAGACGCAAAGCGGGATTATGGCAAACCCTGGCATGCCCCCGGCTTGCCTACACTCGGCCCGAGCTTTCCGGGAGTCCCCACACCATGCTGCGCATCCTGCTGTTGATCGCCCTCTGCCTGCCGCTTGCCGCCACCGCCCAGGGTCAATGGAAGTGGCGCGACGCGCAGGGCCGCATCCAGTTCAGCGACCGGCCGCCGCCGCAGGGCACGCCGGAGAAGGACATCCTGGCGCGGCCGGTCAATGCGCCCAAGCCGGTGCAGCTGGTGCCCTATGGTCAGCCCGCGAGTGCGCCGGCACCCGCGCCGGCACCGGCCGCGTCCAGCCCGCAGGAGCGCGTGCTGGCCAACGACAAGGCGCGCAAGGCGAGCGAGAGCGAAGCCAAGATCAAGGCGCAGGAGCAGCGCGAGGCGCAGGCGCGTGCCGACAACTGCAGGAACGCCAAGCAGCAGCTTGCGACCCTGGAATCGGGCGTGCGCGTCGCGATGGTGAACGAACGCGGCGAACGCGTCGTCATGGAGGACGCCCAGCGCAACCAGGAGATGGCCAAGGTGCGGGCGGTGATCGCCAGCGACTGCCGCTAGGGGCGATGGCGCGAGCGGCGTAACGGCCGTTGGTGCTGCTGGCGGCGGCGCCGCGCTTCCATCGGGTCAACGCTCAAGGGCCGCAGCAAGCTCAGGCGATCGCCGTCGCGAAGCAGCTCATCGGGTCCGACGCGCCGGTTCCACAGCGCCAGCGCCCAACGCGCCGGCAGGTCGGCGTAGCCCGCCTCGCGCATCGCATCGCCGGCGGTGCTGCCGGCGGGGAGCCGCAGCGTCAAGCGTTGCAGCGTGGCCCCGGGCGCCGGGCTGCACAGCCATTCGATTTCAACGTGGCCCATACAGACGCTCGGCGCGTTCGACGAAGCGATCGACCAGGCTCTCGGCGACCTTGCCGAACAGCGGACTCAGCATGGCCTCGAGCGCGCCACTGGCAAACGAATAGCGCATCTCGAACATGACCTTGCAGGCGTTCACCTCACCGGGCGCCGCGCCCGGCCGCGCCAGCGGACGGAACTCCCAGTCGCCCTGCAGGTGGGCGAACGGCCCCTCGACGAGCTCGACGCGCACGCGCCGCCCCAGCTCATGCTGGTTGCGCGTCGTGAACGAACTGCGCACGCCGGCGAACTGCATGCCCAGGCGCGCCGTCAGCCCGTCCTCGTGACGGGCCAGCACCTGGGCCTGATCGCACCAGGGCAGGAACTCAGGATAGGCCTCGACATGCGTGACCAGCTCGTACATCTCCTGCGGGCTGTACCAGAGCAGAACGGACTTTTTGACCGGCTTCATAGAATGGCGGCCATTCTAGGAACGCCCCCGCGAACCAAAGCCGGGGCGTTTTTCATTCATGAGCATCGTTGAGAACCGCCGCGCCCGTTTTGAATACCACCTCGAGGAAGAGTACGAGGCTGGCATGGTGCTGGAGGGCTGGGAGGTCAAGGCGATCCGATCCGGCCAGGTGCAGCTGACCGGCAGCTATGTGGTCGTCAAGGACGGCGAGCTGTTCCTGATCGGTTGCCAGATCAACCCGCTGCGCACCGCGTCCACTCATGTCCGCCCCGAGGCGCAGCGCAGCAAGAAGCTGCTGCTGGCCAAGCAGGAGATCCGCCGCCTGATCGGCAAGACCGAGCAGAAGGGCTACACCCTGGTGCCGCTGAACCTGCACTTCAAGGGCGGTCGGGTGAAGTGCCAGTTCGCACTCGGCAAGGGCAAGGCGCTGCATGACAAGCGCGAGACCGAGAAGAAGCGCGATTGGGAGAAAGAGAAGGGGCAGCTGATGAGACACAAGATCTCATCCAAGGGCTGAGCAACGCGAAGCCCATGGGCCGCGAAGCGGCCACTGCCGCTGACGGCGCAGCCGGCAGAAGGGGCAGCTGATGAGACACAAGATCTCCGACAAGGGCAAGGCCTGAGCGTTTCGTCCGGCCGATTCGGCGTTTCGTCGGTTCGCTGACCGCCGTTCGGGACCGGCCGCTACATTGCGCCCGCCGCTAAGGGGGGTGGATGAACGCGAAGAAAAGACTCAATTCCTGGCTGAAGCCCTGGTGGGCCAAGCTGCTGCTGTTGATCGCCATCGGCGGCATCGCCTTTGGCATCAACCGCGTCGTCAACCCGCCGCCACCGCCCGCTCCGCCGCCGACCGGCAAGGTCGAGACGGCCGACATCACGCAGGTGGTGCAGGCCGCCGGGGTGCTGCAGGCCAAGACCAAGGTCGATGTCGGCGCCCAGGTCAGCGGCCAGATCCAGACCCTGCATGTGCAGCTCGGCCAGCAGGTCAAGAAGGGCGAGCTGCTGGTCAGCCTCGATCCGGAGCTGGCACGCAACGAGGTCGCCCGCGCCGAGGCCACGCTGCTGCAGCAGCGCGCCTTGCTCGACGCCCGCCAGGTCGACCTGAAGCTGGCACGCACCGAAGCGGAACGGCAGCGCCGCCTGCTGGCCGGCAACGCCACCGCCGGCCAGGAGGCCGAGCGCGCCGAGACCGAGCTGGCCAAGCTCGAGGCTGAGGTGCGTGGCCAGAGCGCGGTGCTCAGCCGCTTGCAGGCCGACCTCGCCCAGGCTCAGGTGCGCCTGGGCTACACGCGCATCAGCGCGCCGATGGACGGCGTGGTCGTCAACATCCCGGTGCAGGTCGGGCAGACCGTGATCGCGGTGCAGATCACGCCGGTGATGCTGACGCTCGCCGACCTCGACACCATCACCGTGCGCACCAAGGTGCCTGAGGCCGACATCCAGCTCGTCAAGCCCGGCCAGACCGCGCGCTTCGCGACCATCTCGGGTGACGGCCAGCGCTACGAGGGCAAGCTCCGCGTGATCCAGCCTATCCCTGAGCGCGCCGGCAACGCGGTCTTCTACAACGTGCTGTTCGAGGTCGACAACCGGGCGCGCAAGCTCTACTCGGACATGACGGTGCAGGTCGACATCGAGACCGGCGCCGCGAAGCAGGTGCTGACGATGCCCATGCTGGCGCTGGGCGAGCGCGACAAGGACGGTCGCTTCAAGGTCACCCAGCTCGACGACAAGGGCAAGCAGCAGCCGCGCCTGGTGCGCACCGGCCTGCAGGACGGCAAGAAGGTGCAGGTGCTCGAGGGCCTCAAGGCCGGCGACAAGGTGCTGCTGGCGCCGCCGAGCGAAGCCGCCTCCGACGCCGCCTCCGCCGCCTCGTCATGAGCGCCCCCCTGATCGAGCTGCGTGGCGTCGAGCGCCACTACGAGCTCGGTGGCGAGCAGATCCGCGCACTCGCCGGCGTCAGCCTGTCCATCCAGGCCGGCGAGTTCGTCGCCATCATGGGCCAGAGCGGCTCGGGCAAGAGCACGCTGATGAACCTGCTCGGCTGTCTGGACCTGCCTTCCAGCGGTCAGTTCCTCATCGACGGCCAGGACGCGAGCCATCTCGATGCCGACCAGCTCGCCGAGCTGCGGCGCGAGCGCTTCGGCTTCATCTTCCAGCGCTACCACCTGCTGCCGCATCTGGATGCACGCGGCAACGCGGCGCTGCCCGCCGTCTATGCGGGCCTGGCCGGCAGCTCGCGCCGCGAGCGCGCAGAAAGCCTGCTGCAGCGCCTGGGGCTGGGCGACCGCCTGCACCACCGGCCCAACGAGCTGTCCGGCGGCCAGCAGCAGCGCGTGTCGATTGCCCGCGCGCTGATGAACGGCGGCCAGATCATCCTGGCCGACGAACCGACCGGCGCGCTCGACTCGCACAGCGGCGCCGAGCTGCTCGCGCTGCTGGCCGAGCTCAATGCCGCCGGCCACACCATCATCCTCGTCACCCATGATCGCGAGGTGGCCGCGCATGCGCGCCGCGTCATCGAGCTGAAGGACGGTCGGGTGATTGCCGACAACGGCACCCCGCACGATCACCGCATCAGCGAGGCCGACGATGCGGCGCCGCGCCGCGGCGGCGGCCGCTTCGCGGCGATCCAGCGTTGGCAGCTGCAATGGCGCGAGGCCCTGGGAACCGCCTGGGCCTCATTGCGCGGCAACCGGCTGCGCAGCGCGCTGTCGATGCTGGGCATCAGCATCGGCATCGCGTCGGTGGTCAGCATCGTCGCGCTGACCTCGGCGGCCCGCACGGTGTTCGAGGGCGAGTTCCGCAGCCTGATGTCGGGAGTGATCTGGATCTGGGCCGGCAGCAACGACGGCGAGGTTGCCGGCGGCCCGCCACCGCCACCGTTCCAGCTGTCGCAGATCGAGGCTTTGCGCTCGGTGCCCGGCATCCGCGATGTGCAGCCGGAGCGGCAGATGCCGGCGTTGCTTCGCCACAAGAGCCGCGACGGCAGCGTGCAGCTGCGCGGCGCCGACGCCGCGACCCTGCGCGACCGCAAGCTGCGCGTCGACCGGGGCCGCTTCTTCAGCGCCGCCGAGCTGGCCGGCGCCGCCCAGGTGCTGGTGCTCGACGAGCAGGCGGCGAAGGCGCTGTTCCGCGACAAGGAGTCGCCGATCGGCAAGCTGGTGCTGGTCAGCGATGCCGCCGCCGGCGCCGCGATGCCGCTAGGCGAATCGCCGTCGGCGATGGGCCTGGGCGCGCAGCCGGCACCGCCGAACACGCCGATGCCGTTCACCGTCATCGGCACCGTGAAGACCGACTCGCAGCTGGGCTTCAACTTCGGCAGCGGCAATGTCTACGTGCCGGAATCCAGCTTCCTGCGCCGGCTCGACCCGCGGCCCAGCGTCGGCGCCTTCGCCATCCAGCTGGACTTCAGCCAGACCCCGGACGAGGTGCTGCGCCAGGTCAAGCACCGGCTGCGCGCGCTGCGCGGCAGCGAGAACTTCGGCTCCTGGAGCGGCGAGGCCGAGTTCCAGAAGATGCAGAACTTCAACGCCGGCTTCGCCGCGCTGTTCGCCGGCGTCGGTGCGATCGCGCTGATCGTCGGCGGCGTGGGGGTGATGAACATCATGCTGGTCTCGGTCAGCGAGCGCACGCGGGAGATCGGCATCCGCATGGCGGTCGGCGCGCGCCAGTCCGACGTGCGCCTGCAGTTCCTCATTGAAGCCGTGGTGCTCTGCTGCCTCGGCGGCCTGGTCGGCGTGGCCTTCAGCTGGCTGGCGGCGCAAGGCCTGAACGCGGCACAGGACACGCTCACGGTCGACGTCAGCTGGGCGGCCTTGGCGGTGGCCTTCGGCGTCAGCAGCGCGGTCGGCCTGATCTTCGGCACGGTGCCGGCACGCCGCGCGGCGGCGCTGAGTCCGGTGGACGCGCTGGCACGGGAATGAACACCATGAGAACCCACTTGACGATGCTGGCCTCCGCGGTCCTGCTGGCCGCCTGCGCCACGCCGCCGGTGCCGGAACCGAGCACCCTCCGGTTTGCAGCGCCCGCGCAATGGCAGGGCCTGGCGACCGGCGCCGACGCCGCGGCACCCGACTGGGCCGGCCTGCTCGATCCGCAACTGGCCGCGCTGCAGGCGCGTGCGTTGGCGGCCAACCGCGATCTCGCGCAGGCCGCATTGCGCCTGCAGGCCGCCACGCGCCAGGTTCGCGCCGCCGAGCTGGCACGCCAACCCACGCCGTCGCTGTCGCTGAGCGCGGGCGCGCAGCGGCCGCTCGAAGGCGGCGGTCCGGGCATGCAGCGCAGCCATTCCGTGAGCGCCGGCGCGGGCTTCGAGCTCGACCTCTGGCAGCGCCTGGCGGCGCTGCAGACCGCGCAAGGCGCTCAGGCCCGCGCCGCCGAGGCCGATCTGGCCGCGGCGCGGCTGCTGATCCGCAGCGAGGTCGCCAGCAGCTACTGGAGCCTGGCCAGCCTGCAGGCCGAGCGCCCGCTGATGCAGGCCCAGCTCGAGCTGGCGACCGAGGCGCTCGGGCTGACCCGGCTGCGCGTCCGCGAGGGCAAGCTGCTGCCAATCGAGATCGACAAGGCCGCCGGCACGCTGCAACAGCTGCAGCTGCAGCTGGCGCAGAACCAGGAGCAGCAGCTGCAGCAGCGCCTGCAACTCGGGCTGCTGCTCGACGACGCCGCGCTGGCGTTGGGCGTCGCCGCGTTGCCGACCGGCGCCCTGCCCGACTGGCGCGTGCTGCCGCCCGAGACGGCGCTGGCCCGCCGGCCCGATGTGCAGCAGGCGCGTGCGCAGGTCGACGCGGCGCTGTCCCGGCTGCAGGCGGCGCAGGCGGCGCGCTACCCGTCCCTGAGCTTCTCGCTGGGCGTCTCCACCGGTGGCGCGCGCTGGGACGATTGGCTGCGAAACCCGCTGGCGTCCCTGAGCACCAGCCTGCTCGTGCCGCTGGTCGACTGGCGGCGTCTGGACCTGCAGCGCGACGACGCGCGCGGCGAGCTCGATGGCGCCGCGCTGCGTCTTCGCGACACCCTGCACCAGGCCCTGGTCGAGGTCGAGCAACTGGCCGCCGAGCAGCAGCGCCTGCAGGCGGCCGGGCGCGCCGTCGACAGCCGGCTTGCCGAGGCCCGCGAGGCCGAGCGTCTCGCCGCGCTGCAACTGGAGGTTGGACGCATTGGCCGGCTGGACTGGCTGCAGGCCCGCAATGCGCGTCTGGCGGCCGAAGGCGAGCAACTGCGCCTGCGCCTGTCGGCCTGGCTGAACCAGGCCGGCCTGTACAAGGCGCTCGCTAGCTGAAGACCGCAGCGAAGGCCTGCTGCAGATCGGCGATCAGCAGCTCGGGCTCTTCCAGGCCGATGGCCAGGCGCAGCACCGTGCCCTGGCCGTTCGAGCGGATCTGCGCCAGCTCGTAGGGCACGGCCAGGCTGACCCGACCGCCCCAGCTCCAGGCGATGCGGAACAGGCGCAGCGCGTCGATGACCGCGTCGACCTGGGCGGTCTGCACATCGTCATCGAAGACCAGGGTCAGCAGGCCCGCGGCCGCGGTGCAGAGCTCGGCCCAATGCCGGTGACCGGGCGAGTCCTGCAAGGCCGGGTGCAGCACCCGGCGCACGCGCGGCAGGCCCTGGGCGAAGGCGGCGATGCGCCGCGCGGCCGCATCCTGCGCCGCGTAGCGCAGCGGCAGGCTGGGCAGATTGCGCAGCACCAGTTCGGCATCGTTGCCGGCCACGCCCAGACCGAGCCGGCCATGGGTGGCGGCCAGGCGGGCGAACAGCTTCTCGTCGCGGCAGCAGATCGACCCCATCAGCACGTCGCCGCCGCCGCTGGGGTACTTCGTCAGCGCGTGGATCGTCAGGTCGACGCCGAGCTCGAAGGGCCGCAGCGCGATGCCGGCGCCCCAGGTGTTGTCCAGCGCGATCAGGGCCTGCGGCGCGACCTCGTGCACCGCGGCGATCAACCCGCGCAGGTCGGGGAACTCCAGGGTCACCGAGCCGGCGGCTTCCAGCCAGACCAGTTGGGTCTGCGGCGTCAGCTGGCGGCGCAGCGAGTCCGCATCCAGCGGGTCATAGACCGCATGGCCGATGCCCCAGCCGGCCAGCTCGTGCCGCGCCGCACTGCGGCTGGGCCCATAGACGTTGTCGGGAATCAGCAGCTGCTCGCCGGCCTTCAACAGCGCCTGGTTGACCAGGTTCAGCGCCGCCAGGCCGCTGGGCGCGAGCAGCACGTGGGCGCCGCCTTCGAGCGTCGCCAGCCGGGCTTCGAGCGCGAAGGTGGTTGGCGTGCCGTGCAGGCCATAGGTGTAGGCGTCGCGGTCCTGCCAACGGGTGCGGCGCAGCGCCGCGACGTTGGGGGCGAATACCGACGAGCCCTTGAACACCGGCACTGCCGGCGATGCGAAACCAGCCGGCGGCTGGTAGGGGTGGTGGATGAGGTCTGCTGCCTTGGTCATGGCATGGCGACGGGCCGCCCCGAGCCATGCCAGCCCCCTCGGGGGGTGGCGAGGATGCGCAGCACCGCAGCCTGGGGGCTCATGTCGGCATGGCCACCAGATCGTGACCCTCGGCAGCGACCACGCGAGCGCGCGTGAACTCACCGACCTTCAGCTGCTTGCTGGCCTTCTGCGGCGGCAGCAGGCGCACCGTGCCGTCGATCTCCGGCGCGTCGGCAAAGCTGCGCCCGACGCCACCCTTCTTGCCCATCGCCGGCGCGCTGTCGATCAGAACCTGCAGCTCCTGGCCGACACGGCGCGCCAGGCGCTCGGTCGAGACCCGCTCGGCCACCGCCATGAAGCGCGCGCGGCGCTCCTCTCGAACCTCGTCGGGCAAGGCGCCCGGCAGCTCGTTGGCCGTCGCACCGGTCACCGGCGAGTAGGCGAAGCAGCCGGCGCGGTCGATGCCGGCTTCCTGCACGAAGTCCAGCAGGTGCTGGAACTCGGCCTCGGTCTCCCCGGGGAAGCCGGCGATGAAGGTCGAGCGCACCACCAGCTCCGGGCAGACCGCGCGCCAGGCCTGCAGGCGGTCGAGGTTCTTCTCGCCGCTGGCAGGGCGCTTCATGCGCTTGAGCACATCGGGGTGCGAGTGCTGGAACGGCACGTCGAGATACGGCAGCACCAGGCCCTCGGCCATCAAGGGCAGCAACTCGTCGACATGCGGATAGGGGTAGACGTAGTGCAGGCGCACCCAGGCGCCGAAGGGCTTGGCAATCTCGCCGAGCTCGCGCACCAGGTCCAGCATGCGCGTCTTCACCGGCTTGCCGTCGAAGAAGCCCATGCGGTACTTGGTGTCGACGCCATAGGCGGAGGTGTCCTGGCTGACGACCAGCAGCTCCTTGACGCCGCCCTCGAACAGCGCGCGGGCTTCCTTCAGCACGTCGCCGACCGGGCGCGACACCAGGTCACCCCGCATGCTCGGGATGATGCAGAAGCTGCAGCGGTGGTTGCAGCCTTCGCTGATCTTCAGGTAGGCGTAGTGCTTGGGCGTGAGCTTGATGCCCGCCGCGGGCACGAGATCCAGGAACGGGTCGTGCGGCTTGGGCAGGTGCTGATGCACCGCGTCCATCACCTCCTGGGTCGCATGCGGGCCGGTGACGGCGAGCACGCTGGGGTGCATCTGGCGCACCAGATTGCCGCCGTCCTGACCGGCCTTCGCGCCCAGGCAGCCGGTGACGATGACCTTGCCGTTCTCGGCCAGGGCCTCGCCGATGGTGTCCAGGCTTTCCTTGACCGCGTCGTCGATGAAGCCGCAGGTGTTAACGATCACCAGGTCGGCGCCGGCGAAAGTCTTGGAGGTGGCGTAGCCCTCGGCGGAGAGCTGGGTGAGGATCAGTTCGCTATCGGTCAGCGCCTTGGGGCAGCCGAGCGAGACGAATCCGACCTTGGGGGTAGCGACGTCGTTCATGGCCGCGATTGTCGCGGCCCGACAAGAAATCGAAGGGCCGCCCCCGAGCTTTCTTGACCCCCTCGGGGGGCGGGCCGGGCCTTTGGACCGGACCTGGGGGCCAAACGGGTCATTTCTTGCCGAAAGGCCCGAACCCGGCGGGAAAGCTGCCCACCTTGCCCATGCTTTCCTGCATCTTCAGGAACAGCGCCTTGCTCTGCTCCATGTAGTTGCCCATCAGGCCCTGCATCATCGGGGCCTGCCCCTGCATGAACTGCGCCCACTGGTCCGGCGTGAAGTTCATGCCGGCGCCTGCCCCAGTCTTGGTGAACTGTTGCTGCAGCTCGCTGAAGGTCTGCAGGTTCTTCGCCAGGTAGTCCTGCAACACGCCCTGCATGGCCTGGCCGTAGAAGCGGATGATCTGCTCCAGCATCGGCGTGCTGAACATCGGCGCGCCGGCGGTCTCCTCCTCCAGGATGATCTGCAGCAGGATTGCTCGGGTGATGTCGTCGCCGGTCTTGGCGTCACGCACCTCGAAGCTCTCGCCGGCCAGCACCATCTGCTTGACGTCGGCCAGCGTCACGTAGGCGCTGGCCTGGGTGTCGTAGAGCCGTCGGTTCGGGTACTTCTTGAGCACACGCACCGGGCTGCCGGCGTCGGATTCGGCATGGGGATCGGCGGCGCGACGGCGGGTGACCATGGGGTGCTTTCTCGGGGCGGGTTGCGGATCATTCTAGGGAGCGCCGGCGGCGACCCATGACCCCGTGCAAACTGGCCGCGCTTCGCGTACAAGCTGGCACCTTTTCCTCGGGAGCCCTGGATGAGCACCGCCCTGAACGTGAACGGACGCAGCGCGTCCGTCGATGTCGACCCCAGCACCCCGCTGCTGTGGGCCCTGCGTGACGAACTGCAACTGACCGGCACGAAGTTCGGCTGCGGCGCCGCACAGTGCGGCGCCTGCACCGTGCACGTGAACGGCGTGGCGACGCGCAGCTGCGTGACGCCGGTCAGCGGACTGGCCGGCGCCCGGGTAACGACGATCGAGGCAATGGCCGACGACCGCGTCGGCAAGGCGGTCGAGGCCGCCTGGGTGCAGCTCGACGTCGCGCAATGCGGCTATTGCCAGAGTGGCCAGATCATGAGCGCGGTCGCGCTGCTGAAGAAGAACCGCAAGCCCAGCGACGCGCAGATCGACGCCGCGATGGCCGGCAACATCTGTCGCTGCGGCACCTACCCGCGCATCCGTGCCGCCGTGCACGCCGCCGCCAAGGCCCTGGGCTGAAGGAGCGCCGATCATGATCGTTCAGCATCTGCTGCAGCAGGCACTGCCCGAGGCGCCGACGCGGCGCCGCTTCATCACCACCACGGTCGCCGGCACGCTCGGACTGGCGCTGCTGCCCGGCGTGCGCGCGCAGGGCGCGCCCAAGCTGCCGCCAGGGCAGAACGCCACCGAGCAGCCGGCGGCCTTCGTCAGCATCGCCAAGGATGGCACCACGACCATCCTGTGCAACCGCATGGACATGGGCCAGGGCATCGAGACCGGCCTGGCGATGATCTGCGCGGAGGAGCTCGAGGCCGACTGGTCCAAGGTCGTCACCGGCTTCGGCGACCAGCGCGGCAACTACGTCGACCCCTACATGGGCATGCACCTCACGGGCGGCTCGAACTCGGGGAAGAACAGCTACGCGCAGTACCGCGAACTCGGCGCACGGATGCGCGCGATGCTGGTGTCGGCGGCGTCGCTGGCCTGGGGTGTCGCGCCCGACAAGCTGAAGGCGGAGAACGGCATGGTCAGCGGCGGCGGCCGCATCGCCGGCTATGGCGAGCTGTTCGAGGCGGCGATCAAGTTGCCGGTGCCCGAGAAGGTGCTGCTCAAGGACGCCAAGGACTTCAGGCTGATCGGCAAGCCGACCGGACTGAAGGTGGCGAAGGCCAAGAGCAGCGGCAGCCAGGTCTACGGCATGGACATCCGCCTTCCCGGCATGCTGACCGCGGTGATCGTGCGGCCGCCGGTGTTCAACGGCAGGCTGAAGTCGCACGATGCGGCCGCGGCGCTGAAGGTCAAGGGCGTGAAGGCGGTGTTCCCGGTCCAGCTGGATCGTGGCGGCCAGGGCTTGGCGGTGGTCGGCAGCGGCTACTGGCCGGCAAAGATGGGTCGCGATGCGCTCAAGGTCGAGTGGGACCTCGGCGGCGTCGAGAAGCCCGACAGCGCGCAGCTCACCGCGGCCTACCGCGAGCTGCTGAAGCAGCCCGGCGCGCAGCCGCCGCAGCCGCATTTCAAGGCCGACATGGCGCCGCTGGCGAGCGCACCGAACAAGCTCGTGGCCGAGTTCAGCTTCCCCTACCTGAACCATGCGCAGATGGAGCCGCTGGCCTGCACGGTGGAGCTCAAGCCCGATGGCTGCACGCTGCATTACGCGTCGCAGATGCCGGGCATCGACGCGATGATCGTCGCGCAGCAGACCGGCCTGAAGCCGGATCAGGTGCAGATTCGCGTGCAGATGGCAGGCGGCGGCTTTGGCCGCCGCGCCACGCCGTCGGCCGAGTACGTGCGCGAGGCGGTCGCGGTGGCTCAGGGTCTGGCCAAGGGCGGCATGGCGGCGCCGGTCAAGGTGGTGTGGAGCCGCGAAGACGACCTGAAGGCCGGCTACTACCGACCCTTCACGATGCACCGCGCCGAGATCGGCTACGACGCGCAGGGTCGCATCCTGGCCTGGGAGCACCGCATCGCCAGCCAGAGCATCGTCTCCGGCTCGCCTTTCGAGCAGTTCATGGTGCAGAACGGCGTCGACTCGACCACGCCCGAAGGCATGCGCGAGCCGTATGCGATCCCGATGCAGCTCAGCGTGCACCACCCGAAGGTCAACGTGCCGGTGCTGTGGTGGCGCTCGGTCGGCTCCACGCACACCGCCTATGTGATGGAGACCCTGATCGACGAGATCGCGATGGCCACCCGGCAGGACCCGGTGGCCTACCGCCTGGGCCTGATGAAGAACGCACCGCGCCACGTCGCCGCGCTGCAGCTCGCCGTCGACAAGAGCGGTTACGGCAAGCGCAAGCTCAAGGCCGGTCAGGCCTGGGGCGTGGCGGTGCATGAGAGCTTCGAGTCGGTGGTCGCCTACGTTGTCGTTGCCCACCTTGCCGGCAAGGGCAAGGAGCGCCGTGCGGTGCTCGACGAGATCCACGCAGGTGTGCACTGCAACCTCTGCGTGAACCCGAAGGCGGTCGAGGCCCAGGTGCAGGGCGCCGCGGTGATGGCGCTGGGGACGACGATGCCCGGGTCGGCCATCACGCTGAAGGACGGCGTCGTCGAGCAGAGCAATTTCTACGACTACACGCTGCCGCGCCTGACCGACGCGCCGCGGACCATCGCGGTGCACATCGTGCCCTCGGTCGACGCCCCCAAGGGCATGGGCGAACCCGGGGTGCCGCCCTTGGCGCCGGCGCTGGCGAATGCCGTCGCCCGTCTCAGTGGCGGTCGTCAGCGCGAGTTGCCGTTCCGCTTCGGCTGACGGTTCTGGGGAGGCGGCGGCACTTGCCGCCGCCGTCTCCGGCCCCGAGGATGCAGGCTTCCTTCCTCAGGGGGTTCGCATGCAATACCCGGGTCGCGTGATCAAGATGGGCGAGGCCGATGCCCGTGTCGTCAAGGCCTTGAAGGTGGCGCTGAACCGCGCCCTCGTGCTGAAGGGGGCGCAAGCCCTGCAGCTGGATCCGGACAACCCCCGCTTCGGGCCGCAGATGAAGTCCGCCGTGCAGCTGTTCCAGGCGCGTTCGGTGGATCGCTTCGGCGCGCCGCTGAAGCCCGATGGCGAGGTCGGCGCGATCACCTGGGCGGCCTTGTTCAGCGTCGATGAGGTGCCCAGCGCGTTGGAGACCGCCAGCAGTCTGCTCAGCAAGACATTGCAGATCGCCGCCAGCCAGCTCGGTGTGCGCGAGGTCCCTGCCAACAGCAATCGCGGGCCGGCGGTTGAGGGCTATCTGAGGCGGGTCGGCCTCGGTGGCGGCTATGCCTGGTGCTGCGCCTTCACCTACTGGTGCGCCGACGAAGCGGCTAAGGCCCTGGGGCGTGCCAACCCGGTGGTGCGCACGGCTGGCTGCCTGGACCACTGGGAACGCTCGAGGGCCGTCGGGGCGCGCCGCATCAGCAAGGCCCATGCGGTCGCCGACCCCGGCCTGGTGGCACCCGGCATGATGTTCATCATGGACTTCGGCGGTGGCAAGGGACACACCGGCTTCGTCACCGCGGTGCTGGGTGGCCAGATCCGTACCATCGAGGGCAACACCGACGCGTCGCTGACTCGCGAGGGTGGCGGTGTCTATCAACTGACCCGCAAGCTGGTCGACATCAACAAGGGCTTCATCGACTACGGCGCGTTGTGAGCGGGAGCGCCAGCACCGAGAAGGCCCGATGACCCGCTCACGGGCTGTCCCGAGTGGGTGGTGTCGAGCGGACTCACAGCCGCTCGCCGGGGCCGGGCGTGCCGCTCAACGCTGACCCGATGCGGAGCGCCTGGGCGCGACCCGGGGCCTGACCATCAGACCGGCCTGCAGTGCCGGCGGCAGGTCGGCGGCCAGGCGGTCGATCGCCGCACGCGTCTTCATCGGCAGGAACGGTGTGTGCGGCCAGACCGCGTTCACCTCCACCCGCTGCGCGTGCCGACCCTCCCAGACCCAGTTCAGGCGGCCCTCGGCCACCGCCGGGGCGGCCAGCCAGCGCGGCAACCGAGCCAGTCCATGGCCGGCCAGCGCGGCGTCGGTGATCGCATCCAGGTCGTCCATGCGCAGGCGGCGCTGCACGCGCAGCGGTCGCTGCTGGCCGTCGGCGTCCATCGCCAGCCAGGGGGACTCCGGCCCGCTGCGCGCGTAGACCAACGCGGTGTGGCGCTCGAAGTCGTCGATGCACTTCGGGATGCCGTGGCGCCGCAGGTACTTCGGCGCGGCGCAGAGCAGGAAATCAAAGGCACCCAGCGGGCGCGCCGCCAGCGAGCTGCTGTCGGGCAATGGCCCCAGCCGCACCGCGAGATCAAAGCCCTCGTCGAGCAGATCCACGAAGCGGTCGCTGAACGACAGCTCCAGGTCCAGGCCCGGGTGCACGGCGAGCAGTCGCGTCAGGATGGGCGCGACCAGGTGCCTGCCCAGGTGCTGCGGCAGGCTGACGCGCAGCCGTCCGCCCAGCTGGCGATCCCTGGCGTCCAACGACGCCTCGGCGGCGTCGATCTCCGCGAGTGCGCGCTTGCAGCGCTCGTAGTAGGCCTGGCCATGCTCGGTCAGGCTTTGCTTGCGCGTCGAGCGGTTGAACAGGCGCGCTCCCAGGCGCTGCTCCAGCCGCGCCACCAGCTTGGCCACGGCGGAGCGCGTCATGCGCAGGCGCTCGGCGGCGAGCGCAAAGCTGCCGGCCTCGGCGGCCTGCACGAAGGTCGCGATGCCCTTGAGTCGGTCTTCGGCGGGATTCATGGGCGCCATGGTATTGGTTCCATTTCGGCAACTCAAAGCCGATCAACATGAGTCAATGGAGCCGAAATGGATTCCTAGACTGCTGATCAAGCCGGGGGCGTGCCCCGGCAGCAGTCAGGAGCAGCCCATGCAGGCCTATGTCATCCAAGCCGGCGAAGGACCCCAGGGTCTGCAGCGCCGCGACATCGTCGACACCCCGCTGGCCCCCCACGAGGTGCGGGTCCGCGTGCATGCGGTGTCGCTGAACCACCGCGACCTCACGTTCGCCAAGCGCCCGGCGACCACGCCACCGCAGATTCCCTGCTCCGACGCCGCCGGCGAGGTCATCGAGGTCGGCAGTGCGGTGACGCGGCTGCGGGTCGGCCAGCGTGTCATGAGCCAGTTCTTCCCGCTCTGGGACGAGGGCCCGCTGACGCCGGAGAAGACCGCGCTGCTGCTGGGCGGCAGCTCACCTGGCGTGCTTGCGCAGATCGTGGTGCTGCCGGCCTCGGCCTGGGTGCCGCTGCCCGACGAGCTGGGCTACCGCGAGGCAGCCACCCTGCCCTGCGCCGGCGTCACCGCCTGGAACGCGTTGTTCGGCTTCGACCCGCTGCAGCCGGGCGATCGCGTGCTCACGCTGGGCACCGGCGGCGTGTCGCTGTGGGCGCTGCAGCTCGGCCATGCCGCCGGCCTGCAGATGATCGTGAGCTCGTCGGACGACGCCAAGCTCGAGCAGGCGAAGCGACTGGGCGCGGCGGCGACCATCAACTACCGCCGCCACCCCGACTGGGCGGCGGTGGCGCGCGCGCTGAGCGGCGGCCGCGGCGTCGACCGCGTCATCGACACCACCGGCCGCGAAACGCTCAGCCCCTCGATGGCGGCGCTGCGCCACGGCGGCGCGGTGGCCATGGTCGGCGGCGTCACCGGCTGGGGCGGCGAGCTCAATGCCGCCGCCATGCTCGACGGTGCGCTGCGCCTGCAGGGCGTGCTGGTCGGCAGCCGCGCCAGCGCCGAGGCGCTGCTGCGCTTCGTCGTCGCCGCGCGCATCGAGCCGCTGATCGCGCGCTGCTACCCCTTCGAGCAGGCGCGCGACGCCTTCGAGCACCTGGCCAGCCAGCGCCACGTCGGCAAGATCGTCATCGACCTCGCGTGAGCCGGCGCTGCACCGCCGCCAGGGCCGGGTCGCGCCCGGCGGCGTAGGCCGCCAGGGTCCAGGGCGCCGCCAGGTCCGGCGCGAGCGAGACCACCCGGATCGGCCGCTCGACCACTGGCGCATGGCAATCGCTCAAGCCGGCGCAGCCGCCGACATAGTCGTGGCGCTCGGTGGCATAGAGCAGCAGCTCGCCGGTGTTCGCCAAGCTGACCAGGCGGCCCTCGGCGTGGAAGTCCAGCCGGTCGCCCAGGGCCTCGCCGACGACCTGCACGCGCGGCGGTGCCGCCTGCTTCAGGTAGCCGGTCATGGAAATGGCGGCCGAGAAGGTCCAGGGGCTGGTGAGCACGAAGATCGACCCCGGCACCCAGGTCGGCAGGCGCTCGGCGAAGTCGCGCAGCTTCGTCAGGTCGCCGCCGCTGTTCAGGCGCAGGTCGACGATCGCGTGCGCCGGACGCCGTGCGCGCAGCGCTGCCTCGACGTCAGCGAAGAAGTCGGCCAGCCTGGCCGGCGGCAGGTCGTGGCTGTAGCGCAGCTCCAGCTGCAATGCATCCAGCGCCGGCAGCGCCCGCCAGCGGAACGGGCTCGCCGCCTCGCGCAACGACCAGGGCGCTCGCGGCAAGGGCAGCAGGCCGCGCCAACCGCTGTCGAGACCGTCGCGTTGGGGCCCGATCTCCTCGGGCAGCAGCAGGCGCGCGGTGTCGGCATGCGGGCGTTCGGGCCCGGGTGCCTCGGCCTCCAGCCGGCGCTCGACGACGCGGCCGTCGCGCAGGCGAAACCGGTAGCGCGCCACCGCCTCGGACTCGGCCAGGCCCAGCGCCTTCAGCTGCGGTGGGCTCTCGAACAGGAAGGGGGCATGGCGGTCGCGCCAGGCCGGCAGGCCGCCGCTCAAGCTGCGCGCCGCCGCCCGCAGCCGACGCAGTGGCCGGCCGTCGATCGCCAGCAGCGCGGCTCCCAGCAGCTCGGCCTGCGCGCTGCGGGCGCGCAGCACATGGAAATCGCTGCCGAAGGGCGCGAGGCGCAGCGGCACGCGGTGGTAACGCTGCGCACGCGGCCCGGCGAAGCTGATCGTGTGGCCGTTGTCGGCCAGCGCGACCACCTGCGCCAGCGCCAGCGCGAAGGCCACCGGGCTCAGGCCGTCCAGCCCGGCCTCCAGCGCGGCGAGGCGCCGCTCGGCCTCGGCCCGTGCCGCCGGCGAGTACGCGCGGTCGCGGGCGAAGAACTCATCGCGGAACTGCGCGAGGTCGGCGCGCAGCGCGTCGCTGCCGCTCCGTTCGCCGCCCGACGCGGCGGCGGGCAGCGCCAGCAGTGCCTGCAGCAGGCGGCGGCGCGACGGATGGCATGAGGTATTCAAGTGCATGGCCGGCCCATGCTCAGTGCAGACCCTCGGCGCTGCGCCGCCCTGCACCGAACACCGTCGCCTGGATGCGCGCGAGCAGCTCGCTGATCCGCGCCGGGTCCACCGCATACGCCGGATGGGCGCGGAACAGCTGCGCTGCCGACTGCAGGCGGCGGATGTCACTCAGACCCTGACGGGCCAGGGTGTCGTGCAGGACCGGCGCCGGCTGTCCGTCCGACAGCGGGCGGCGCCCGAGCCAGGCGACGGGCCGCTCATCCAGCGCCTGCAGCTGGCGGTCGCAGCGGCAGCGTGCGCCGGCCGAGACCAGACCGCAGTGGGCGTCGACGAAATCGCGCAGCGCCTGCCGTGCCCGCGCCAGCTGCTGGCGGAACGCTGCCGGGCTGACGCCGGCGATGCGCGCCGCCTCCGGCCCCTCCAGGTCCATCACCTCGCCCAGCACATAGGCCAGGCGCTGCGCATCGGGCAACGCCATCAGCATGCCCTGGGTGCAGACCAGGGCCAGCTCGGTGGCGGCGACCCGCTGTTCGGGGGTGATCGCCTCCACCGGTGGGCTCAGCCCTTCGACGCGATCGATGCCGGCCTCGAGGTCCAGGCCCAGCTCGGTGAAGCTGCGCTCGCCGGCACGACGGGCACCGGCGCGACGCGCGTCGAGTAGCGCGTTGGCGGCGATGCGGTAGACCCAGGTGGAGAAGCGGCTGTCGCCGCGGTAGTCGGACAGATGGGTGGCGATGCGCAGCAGGATCTCCTGCGTGGCGTCATGCGCGTCCTCGCGCCGCCCCAGCATGCGCAGCGCCAGGTTGAAGACCAGGGGCTGGGCCTGCAGCAGCAGACGCTCCAGCGCCGGCGCGTCGCCCTTCAGGGCCAGGGCCAGGTCGCCGGCCACGCGGGTTTCGTCGTCGCTCATGCCGTCTCCTTGCTCAACGGGCGGCCAGACCTTGGCGCAGCGCCGCCGGATCGCCGAAGCTGGTGTAGCCGTAGACGGCCTCAAGCCGCAGTGCATCGTCCAGCGGACGGCCGATCAGTTCCAGCAGGGTTTCCTTGGCCGACTGCACGGCCTGCGGCGGATGGCTGGCGATCAGCGCCGCCAGCCGGCCGGCCTCGGCCAGCAACGCGTCGCCGGGCACCACGGCGCTGACCAGGTGCAGGCGCAGCGCCTCGTCGGCCAGCACGGGTCGGCCGGTCAGCGCCAGCTCCAGGGCGACGCCGGCGCCGGCGATGGCCAGCAGGCGCACCAGGCCGCCGTCGCCGGGGTGCAGGCCGCGCCGGATCTCGAACACGCCGAAGCAGGCATCCTGGGCGGCGACGCGCAGGACGCAGGCCAGGGCCAGCTCGAAGCCGGCGCCCACCGCATGGCCTTGCACGGCCGCGACCACCGGCTTGCGCAGGCGATGACGGCCACGGGTCAGGCCGCCGCCCAGCCCTTCGGCCACGTTGGCACGCAGGGTCGCCGGCGTCGCCTCGGCCCAGCGCGGCATCAGGGTCTTCAGGTCGGCGCCGGCGCAGAAGCTGGGGCCCTCGGCATGCAGCACGGCCACGCGCGCGTCGCCATCGGCCTCGACGCGCTGCCAGGCCTCGGCCAGTTCGCGGTTCATCGCGTCGTCCAGCGCGTTGCGTGCCTCGGGCCGGCACAGGCGCACCCAGGCCACCCCATCCCGCAGTTGGTAATCGACTCGGCTCATCGTGCTCTCCGGTACCTGGACCGACCCCATGCCGGTCCCCGTCCTTTGGACGTTTGCCGGGACCGCGGTGTGACACCCAAGATTTTTCCGCCATCCCGTCACACCCGACGCGGCATCGGCGTCCAAGCAAGGGACCGGGCTTGTCCGGTCTTGTTTGGCCCCAAGGAGTGCCCATGAACCCCGAATCCCTGATCACCCGCCAGCCCTTCGATGTGCAGGTGCTGGCCAACGGCATCGACATCAGCGCCCGCCAGCCCCTGGTCGAGGTGCGCTACGCGGCCGACGGCAGCGGCACACGCCGCCTGCGCGACGGCCAGCTCGTGACCGGCAGCTGGCGCTTTCTCAACGCGGCAAAGACGCAGATGGAGGTCGTCGGCCCCGAAGGCGCGTCGCGCTGGGTGCTCGTCGAGCTCAACGAGCAGGTCTACCGCAAGGTCAACCTCGAGACCGGCGTCGAGCTCGTCCACCGCCCGCGGCCGCAGGCCTGAACCCCCCTTATCTGGAGACCCTGATGTCCGCCTACTTCCTGTTTGAGAACCTCGAGATCCACGACCTGGCCCAGCTGGAGGCCTACAAGTCCCGCGTCGGCCCCTTGGTGCAGGCCCATGGCGGCCGCTACCTCGTGCTCGGCGGCAACGCCCGCCGCGTGGAGGGGGACTGGACGCCCCGGTACCTGGTGATGATCGAGTTCCCCGACGCGGATCGAGCGGCCCAGTGGTACGCCTCGCCCGAGTACGAGGAGATCAAGTCGCTGCGCCTGTCCGCCGGTCGCTTCAACGGCGTGCTGTTCGACGGCCTGTGAGGCCGGCGCGCCAGCGATTGGTGCGGCCCGCCGGCCCTGCGGTGGATGTCGGCGAGGGCGCCGCCCCGGAGCTCGCGAACACGGCATTTCCGGCCAGCCACTCGATCCGCAAAGCGCCGCTTCCTAGACTGAACTTCGATGGCTTTCCTGGAGCGAAACGATGACGAAGGTGCTGGTTCTTTATTACTCGAGCTGGGGCCATGTGGAGACGCTGGCCGAGGCCGTGGCGCAGGGCGCCGCCAGCGTGGACGGCGTGACGGTGACGCTGCGGCGCGTGCCGGAACTGGTCCCCGAGGCGGTGGCCAAGGCCGCGCACTACAAGCTGGACCCGACGACGCCGCTGGCCGATCCGGAGGAACTTGCCGACTACGACGCCATCGTCTTCGGCACGCCGACCCGCTTCGGCAACATGGCGGCGCAGATGCGCAACTTCCTCGACCGCACCGGCGGCCTGTGGGCGCGCGGCGCGCTGATCGGCAAGGTCGGCAGCGTGTTCGCCGTCACCGGCACCCAGCATGGCGGGCAGGAGACCACGATCACCAGCTTCCACACCACGCTGTTCCACCACGGCATGGTGGTGGTCGGTCTGCCCTACAGCTTCGCCGGCCTGCTGACGATGGACGAGATCAGCGGCGGCACGCCCTATGGCGCCACCGCGCTCGCCGGCAGCGACGGCAGCCGTGCGGTGTCGACGAACGAGCGCGATGGCGCCTTCTTCCAGGGGCGCCATGTTGCATCGATCACCGCTGCCCTGGTACGCGGCAAGCTGGCCGCGACAGCCTAGTTCTGCAGCCCCCCTCATCGATGCAGGCGGCGATCGGCCCAGGCCGTCGTCGTCGTCGGCCCGAGGGCTGGCATCGCCTCGCTGCGCGCGGCGCGCTTGACCTTGCCCCGGCAGGAAGGCTCAGCATCCATGCGCTGCCCGCTGACTGCCCCCGTTCCTGGAGATCGCCATGTCCCATTCCGTCCACTGGACGCGCCGCCGCTTGCTCGCCAGCGCTTGGGGCGGCCTGTCGCTGAGCACGCTGGCCGCCTGCGGCGGCGGCGATGGCGGCGAACTGCCGCCCGGCACCGGCAGCTACCGGCCGGTCGCCCAGCCGTTCCCGCTGTCGTTGCACACCACCGAGGTGCTGGATGCCCGCACGGTCGCCGTGGTCGGCGGTTCACGCGGCCAGCCCAGCTTTTCCGCCGCGGTGGACCTGTTCGACACCGAGCTGGAAACTTGGCGCCCCGGCGCCAGCCTGATCACCGGGCGCGCGCAGGCCCGTGTGGTCGCGCTCGACGCCCAGCGCCTCTTCGTGCACGGCGGCGCCCGCTCGCTGTCGGGCGCGCGGGCCGCCGAGTGGGTGGATCTGCGCACCGGCGCCAGCCAGGCTGCGCTCGCCTCGCCCAGCCGACAGTGGCATACGGTCACGCGATTGCGCGACGGGCGCATCCTCGTCGCCGGCGGCAGCAGCAGCGAGGGCTTCGCCGGTGGCGTCAGCCCGACCCTGGAGCTCTGGGATCCGGACAGCCGCCAGGGCCGCTTCGCCGCCCGCCCGCTGCAGGTGGCACGCCAGGGCCATAGCGCAACGCTGCTGGACGACGGCCGCGTGCTCTTCGTCGGCGGCTACACCGGCACCGGCATGGCTGCCAGCGCGGAACTCTGGGACCCGGTCACGCAGAGCAGCCAGCTGTTCAGTGCGCCGGCCTTGGGTCGCGCAGGCCATGCCGCACAACGACTCGCCAACGGCGACCTGCTGCTGGCCGGTGGCGAGACCGGCCTGTCGCCGCAGCCGGCCAACCCGGGCGTGCTGCTGCTGCGCCGTGAGCCCTGGAGTGTCGAGGCGATCGCGCCAGGACTGCCGGCGATGGCCGCCGCCGCCGTGGTGGACAGCCAGGGCGCGCTGCTGCTCTTCGGTGGCAGCGACTCAAGCGGTCAGGCGGTCGCCGCCGCGCTGCGAGCAAGCCCCAACCCGCAGCCCCTGAGCCCGCTGCCCAGCCCGCGGGAGTGGCTCAGCGCGACCGCCCTGAGCGCCGGTCGCGTGCTGCTGCTCGGCGGCGAGAACCGCGGCGTGCTGGCCGGCAGCGGGCTGATCTACGGTTGAGCACTGGCCGGCCGGGACGGCCCAGGGGCCCTGGCGGGCCGCGCTGGACGCGCGCGATGGCTATCGCCGAATGGACTGTTTCCGTGCCGGGGCTTGGTGATCGCCGGCGCGCCGGCACCATGGGTTCCCGTCGTCCCCCCAAGGCCAAGTACCGTGCAAGCCCTCCCCCTGCCAGCCCTGTTGCTCGGAACCGGCGTGTTCCTGGGCCTGGGTGTCCCGCTGGCCAAACTCGCCGTGCTCGCCGGTGTGCATCCGTTGCAGTTCACCGCCCTGCCCACCGCGGTGGCCGCGCTGGTGCTGATCGGCTTCGCCTGCGCCCGTCAGGGTCGTCCCGCCGCCGGCGCGGCGCTGCTGCGCTTCGGGCTGATCGCCGGAGTCTTCGGCCATGCGTTGCCGATGTCGGCGCTCTACGCTCTGAGCCATCGCGCCGGCGCCAGCTTCGCCGCGCTGGCCTTCACGCTGCCGGCAGTGTTCACGCTGAGTTTCTCGCTGCTGCTGCGCCTGGAGCGGCCCAACGCCTGGCGCGTCGCTGCCGTGGCGCTGGGTTGTGCCGGCGCGCTGCTGCTGCTCACCGGACGAGGTCTGAGCCTGCAGGCCGACGGGCTGAGCGCCGTGCTGGTGCTAGCGATTCCCGCCTGCATCGGCGCCACCAACATCTACCGTGCGCGCCACATGCCGACCGGGGTCTCGGGCGACTGGATGGCGGCCGCCACCCTGGCAGGCTCGGCGCTGATCCTGCTGGGGGTGTCGCCGCTGCTCGGCGCGGGCGGCCTGCCCGCCAGCGGCACCTGGCATTGGCTGGCGCTGCAGGCGCTGACCCTGGTGGCCGGCTACCTGCTCTATTTCGCTCTGCAGCGGCGCGCCGACGCGGTCACCTTCAGCTTCATGGGCTATGTCTCGATGCTGACCGGTGTGGCGGCCGGTGCCTGGGGCTTTGGTGAGCAGTTGCCGGCCAGCACGCTGCCGGCGCTGGCGCTGCTGGCTGCCGGCCTGCTGCTGATCCGCCGCAGCCCGCCGCCCCCAGGCGCCACCCGGAGCCGGCCATGAAGCAGGCGTTCCCGGCCGAGCTGCGCCCCGGTGCCGCCCGTGGCCGGCTGCAGACCGACTGGCTGCAGGCGCGCCTCAGCTTCTCCTTCGGCAGCTGGCGCGACCCGCGGCGAGATCACTTTGGCGCGCTGCGTGCACTCAACGAGGACCTGGTCGCGCCCGCCAGCGGCTTCGCGATGCACCCGCATCGGCAGCTCGACATCCTGCTACTGCCCTGGACCGGGCCCATCGAGCACGCCGACAGCCTCGGCCACCGGGCCGTCGTGCGGCCCGGCGAGGTGCAGGCCATGCTGGTTGGCGACGGCCTGTCGCACAGCCAGATGAATGCGTCGGCACAGGCCCCGGAGCGCCACTTCCAGCTCTGGTTCGACCCGCCGCTGTCGCGCGGCCACCCGCAGCTGCTGCAGCGTCGGCTGCCGGCGCCGGCGCCCGACGGCTGGCAGGCGGTGATCGGTCCGGCCGGCACGGCGGCGCCGATCGACCTCGGGCATGACCTGCGCCTCTGGATAGGCCGGCCCCGACCCGCCGACGCCCTGCCGTTGCCCGGCCGAGCCGATGCCCGGCTCTATCTGCATGCGATCGACGGACCGGTGACCATCGAGACCATGGACGAGGTGCAGGGTCGCTGCTGGTCGCTCGATGACGGCGACGCGCTGGCCTTCGACCACGGCTTCCCACGGCTTGCGCTGCGGCTGGCGCCCGCCGCCGCGCTGCTGCGCATCGAGCAAGGCATCGCCGCACCGGCCTCGCCCCGCGATTCCGGCTAGGCTGCTGCGCCGTCGCCCCTTCCACCGCAGCAGGAACCGACATGGACCAACAGTTCGCGATGCGCTGTTTTCTCCGCGTGGCGGCCACCGGCAGCTTTGCCGCCGCGGCGCGTGAACTTGACCGCGCCCCTTCGGTCATCACCAAGACGGTTCAGCAGCTGGAGGAATGGACCGGCAGCCGGCTGTTCTCGCGCAGCACCCGTCAGGTGAGTCTGACCGAGGCCGGCGAGCGCTTCCAGGATTACTGCCAGCGCATGCTGGAGGAAACCGATGCGCTGCTGGACGCGCTGCGCAGCACCGTCGAGAAGCCGGCCGGCCGCCTGGTGGTGGCGGCGCCGGTGTCACTCAGCCTCGGCCTGCTGTCTCCGTATTTCCAGGCCTTCCAGGAGCTCTATCCCGAGGTGGAGCTGGAACTGCGGCTGAGCGACCGCGCCACCGAGCTGGTGCGCGAAGGCGTGGATGTGGCATTGCGCGGACGCGCCCAGCTGGACGACTCGGAGTTGGTGGCGATCCCGCTGTTCACGCTGGAGCGGGTGCTGTGCGCCGCACCGGCCTACTGGAAGCAGCGCGGCGCGCTGCCGGAACATCCCCGCGAGCTGCGCCAGCACAACTGCCTGATCTACCTGTTGGGCAGCGACGCCAGCACCTGGCATTTCTCGCGCGACGCCGAGCAAGTGCGCGTGGATGTCAGCGGCACGCTGCGCTCCGACAACAGCCTGATGCTGATCGACGGCCTGCGCGCCGGTCGCGGCGTCGGCCTGGTGCCCAGGGCGCTGGTCGAGCGGGACCTCAGCGAGGGCCGCCTCGTCGCCGCCCTGCCCGACTGGCGCCTGGAACCCCGCCAGCTGTTCGCCGTGTACCCGAGCCGTCAGCACATGCCGGCGCGGCTCCGAGCGTTCCTCGCCTTCCTGCGCGAGCGACTGGCGGACGACAACACCGCTTGAGCGGGCCGCGGTTCAGGCCGCGCCGTCCTTGACCTTGCCATTGCCGCAAGCTTCACCCTTGCGGCCGTCGGGCACCCGCGCCCCTTGCCAACGCCGCCATGTCTTCGCTCGTCTTCATACATTCCACCGGCCTCGGGCCTTTCATGTGGTCGCCCTACCTGGGCCTTGCACCCGGCGTCGCCGAACTGCGCCCCTACAACCTCGGCTCCGGGCCCAGCGGGCCGGTGCAGCGGCCGCAGCGCGTCGGCCTGCAGGACGAGGTCGAACACCTGCGCGCGCAGCTCGCCGGCCACGGACCGCTGCATCTCGTCGCCCATTCCTGGGGCGCCACGGTCGCGCTGGCGCTGGCGCAGCGCAGGGACGTCGACGTCGCCTCGCTCTGGCTCTACGAACCGGTGCTCTTTGGTTCCCTGCTGCAGGATCACGCGGAGCTGGACGCACCGACGCGGCTCGACCTGGACACCGTCGTCGCGGGCTTCCGCGGCATCGACGACAGGCAAGGGGGCGGCGAAGCGTGGCTGGAGGCCTTTGTCGACTACTGGAACGGCCGCGGCGCCTGGCAGGCGATGGGCGAGCGAGCCCGCGATGCCCAGCGCCAGGTCGGCTGGAAGATGTTCCAGGAAGTTCGCGCCGTGTTCGAGGACACGGCCCCGTTCGCCGCGTACGCGTCGGCGATCCCGACCATGCTCCTGGTCGGCAGCCGTTCGCCGCGGCCGGCCCAGGCCATGGCACGTCGCCTGGCTGCGCATCGTCAGCGCTGCACGCTGCAGGAGATGCCTGAGCTCGGTCATATGGGCGTGCTGAGCGCCTGGCCGGCGCTGCGGCCATTGCTCGAAGCGCATCTGCAGCGTCAGCAGTTGCTGCCGTGACACGCAGCGCATCCGACCAGCCATGCCCGAGGAGGCCCATGCGATGAAGCGCTGGCCGCACACCGCCGTCCGCCCTGACGGATCGACGGACGCACCCCAGCTCGGTTGGCGACGAGCGACGCCGCGGCGTCTCCAGGACGGTCGAGGCATTGCGCTGAGCCTGAAGCGCGGCGACAGCCTTCGCTGCGACGCCGGCCTGGCCTGGATCACCCAGCTCGGTCATGCCGAGGACCGCTTCCTGCAGCCCGGCCAGACGCTGACCGTCTCGGCCAGCGTCGACCTCTGGGTCTCGGGCCTGCCGACCGCCAGGCTCGTGCATATCGCCGGCGAGCAGTCCGTCGACAAGCCCGCGACCGAGGCGCAAGTCCCGGCCTGGCGCACTTGGCTGCGCCGCGGGTTTGCCGGTGCCGCCCCCCTGCGCGGCCGAGCGCGCTGACCCTGACCCCGGAGTCGCCACCATGTACATCCCCTCCGCGTTTGATGCCTCGGCCGACTGGCCGCGCTGGATTCCTGCGCTGCTCGACCGCGATCCCTTCATCAGCCTGGTGAGCCTGCGCGACGGGCGCCCGGAGATCAGCCACCTGCCGGTGCTGCTGCATCAGCCGGCCGAGGGGCCGCCGGTGCTGCTCGGCCACTGGGCACGCCGCAACCCGCAATGGCAGGGCCTGCACGCTCAGCAGGCGACGGCCATCGTGCACGGTCCGCATGCCTACATCTCGCCGCGGGGCTACCCGTCGCCGCGGCAGGCGGTCCCCACCTGGAACTACGTGGTTGCCCACCTGCATGGGCACATCGAGCTGGTCGAGGGCGAGGAACTGGTGGCGCTGCTGGCACGGCTGAGCGAACGCTTCGAGCCGGCGGCACCGGCGGGCTGGACCCTGGCGCAGGCGGATCCGGCCATGCGCGCCCTGCACACCGCGGTCGTCGGCTTCCGCCTGCCGCTGGAGCGGGTGGAACTGGCCATGAAGCTCAACCAACACCACCCGCAGGCCAAGCGTCGCAGCACCATCGAGGCGCTGCAAGCCGAGCCCAGCAGCGCTGCGGCCGAGATCGCCGCCTGGATGCAGCTCGTCGAGGCCTGAACCGCCGCGCCTGGACACGGCCGCCGCAGGTCCTTCGTGTCAGACGGGAAAGACTGCATGCGCGCGGCGCTGCTTCTTCGCGAGCGGCACTTTTCCTACCGTGACGGGACGTGCCGATGACCCACCCCGCCGGGGTGGACCGGCCGCCTCCACGAAAGGATTTCCATGCCCTCGACGCCCGCTCACCGCCGCGCGCTGGCCCTGCTTGGCGCCATGCTCGTCGCTGCCCCGCTTCAGGCCGCGCCCACCGACCAGGTCGGCACCAGCCCCTGGGGCCCGAACGACCAGATCGGCGCCCTCAACCGCATCACGCCCGAGTCGACGCTGAAGGTGCTCAGCCGCATCAAGAGCGGCAAGACCTACGACCTCAGCGTCGAGTACTACGTCGGCATGCCGAGCTATTACTTCCTCGGCCAGCCGCGCTACCAGATCTGGAACGTGCACACGCCGCAGGGCACGCTGGTCGACGACCCCAACGGCCTGGGCCAGGAGAAGAACAGCCTCGTCACCTACTCGGGCTCGGCGATCTCGATGTACGTGCACACCGGCACCCACATCGACGCGCTGTCGCACTTCGGCCTCAAGGGCAAGATCTACAACGGCTTCGAGACCGCCGAGCACCTGGGTGACCGCGGCTGGCGCAAGGCAGGTGTCGAGCAGTACCCGCCCATCATTGCCCGCGGCGTGCTGCTCGACATCGCCGCGCTGAAGGGCGTGGAGGTGCTGCCCGCGTCGTACGGCATCACCGTGCAGGACCTGAAGGACGCGGCCAAGGCCCAGGGTGTGGCGCTGGAGGGCGGCGACGTGGTGATGGTGCGCACCGGCCGCATGCGCTGGTTCCACGACAACGACCGCTACCTGCACGACACGCCGGGGCTGACGCGCGAGTCGGCCAATTACCTCGCCGACCAGGGCGCGATCGTCATCGGCGTGGACAACATCAGCACCGACGTCTGGCCGGGCCAGGAGAAGGACAACTGGATCCCGGTGCACAGCGCCATGCTGTCGCAGCGCGGCTTGCCGATCATGCAGAACGTCAACCTCGAGCAGCTGGCCGCCGACCGCGTGCACCAGTTCGCCTGGATCGGCGCGCCTTTGAAGCTGCGCGGCGCCGACGGCGCACCGATGCGCCCGATCGCGCTGCCGATCCGCTGATCACGGGCGCGGCGGGGCTTGACCTTGCCATGGCGGCAGTCCTGAGCATGCGCGGCCTGTTGTTCTTGCAGGACCCTTGCCATGACGTCGTCACCCTTGCGCGCCGGATCGTGCGCTGCGAGCCTCGCCGCCCTGAGCCTGAGCGCGCTGAGCGCCCTGGCGCCCGCCGCCGCCACCCCATCCCTCCAACCCGACCGCGTCTTCCTCCAGCAGGCCGATTCAGCGCGCTCGCGCAGCAGCACGGCCGGCCTGATCTGGGACCTGGCGTGGACCCGCGACTGGGGCGGCGGGCAGCTGAGCAGCTACGTGGAAGCCGCGATCGCGCGCTGGTCGGTGGAGAACGCCGAGGGCGGTCGCGACACCGCCGCCGTGACCCAGGTCGGCCTCACGCCGGTGCTGCGCTGGCAGGCCGAGGGCTCGCCCTGGTTCGTCGAAGGCGGCATCGGCCTCAACCTCATCGGACCGACCTACAGGGCCGGCCGCAAGCGCTTCTCCACCGCCTTCAACTTCGGCGACCACCTGGCGGTGGGCCGCGGCTTCGGCCCCGGCCAGCGCCAGGAACTGGCGCTGCGCCTCCAGCACTTCTCGAACGCGGGCATCAAGAAGCCCAACCCGGGGGAGGACTTCGTCCAGCTGCGCTGGTCGATCCGCCTCTGAGCGCCGCGCTTGACCTTGCCATCGCGGCAATCCCCAGCATCCGCGCACTTCCCTCGAAGGAGCCCCTCCATGACCCCGAACTCGAACCTCCTGTCCCCCCGCGCGCTGCGCCCGACGGCGCTGGCCCTGGCCACGCTGGCCGCCGCCATCGCGCTGGCCGCCTGCCAGCCTGTCGTCAACCCGGCCGAGGCCTCGGCCCCGGCGACCGCCGCCGAACCGCCGCCGGTCGCGGTGGCGCGGGCCCAGCCCAGCAGCGCCCCGGCCGAATCCCTGGTCGCCCGCGTCGAAGCAGCGCAGAAGGTGGAGCTGCACGCCCGCGTCGCCGGCCCGGTGGAGCAGGTCCTGTTCCGCGAGGGCGAGCTGGTGAAGGCGGGCCAGCCTCTGTTCCAGATCGACCCGCGCCCCTTCGACGCCGCCGTGGCCCGTGCCCGCGCCGACCTGAAGGTGGCCCGCGCCCGCGAGGCCCTGGCGGCCAGCGAGGCCGAACGCGCGAAGCTGATGCAGGCCGATCGCGCGATCGCCGCCGAGGAGGTCGAGCGCCGTCTCGCCGCCCACGCCGAGGCCCAGGCGCGCAGCGCTGCCGCCGAGGCCGCGCTGCAGACCGCGCAGCTGGACCGCGAGTTCAGCACCGTGCGCGCGCCGATCAGCGGCCGCATCGGCCGGGCGCTGGTCACGCCGGGCAATTTCGTCGCCGCCGGCAACGGCAGTGCGGCGCTGACCAGCATCGTCTCGGTGAGCCCGCTGCATGTGCATGTGGACGTCGCCGAGCGCCTGCTGCCATCCGCCAGCCGCGGCGCCGGACTGGCGGGTTGGAAGGCCCGCATCCTTGACGCCGACGGCCGCCAGGAGCTGGCCGTCGCGCCGATCGACTTCAGCCACCACTCGATCGAATCGGCCACCGGCACGCTGCGCCTGCGCGCGCGCATCGACCAACCCAAGCCCGGGCTGATGCCCGGCCAGTACGTGCGCGTGGAGCTGCAAGGCGCGACCCAGGCACCGGCCCTGCTCGTGCCCGACCAGGCCCTGGGCACCGACCAGGGTCGCCGCTTCCTGCTCGTCGTCAAACCCGATGGCGTCGTCGAGTACCGCCCAGTCGAGGTCGGTGCCGCGCAGAACGGCCAGCGCCTGGTGCGCAGCGGCCTGCAGGCCGGCGAACAGGTGATCGTCTCCGGCCTGATGCGCGTGCGCCCGGGCATGAAGATCAAGCCGCAGCTGGCCGCGGCCGGTGCGGCAGACGCCGCCGCCAAGAGCAGCTGAGGAGTTCGCGATGAATCGCTTCGCCCGCCTCTTCGTCGACCGCCCGATCGTGGCGATCGTGCTGTCGCTGCTGCTCCTGCTGGCCGGCCTCATCAGCATGGGCAAGTTGCCGCTGACCGAGTACCCGGACGTGATGCCGACCACCGTGCAGGTGCGCGCCGCCTACCCCGGCGCCAACCCGCAGGTCATTGCCGACACCGTGGCCACGCCGCTGGAGACCGAACTCAACGGCCTGCCCGGCCTGCAGTACATGAGCTCCAACGCCTCCGGCGACGGCCGCTACCTGCTCGCGCTCACGTTCAGCGCCGACACCGACGCGGCGCGCGCCGAGACCGAGGTGCAGAACCGCGTGTCGCGCGCCCTGCCCCGCCTGCCCACCGAGGTGCAGCGCCTCGGCGTGGTCAGCGAGGCGGTGGCCCCCGACATGCTGATGGTCGTGCACCTGCTGTCCCCCGGCCAGCGCTACGACCTGCTGCACCTGTCGAACTTCGCGCAGCTGAACGTGCGCGACGCGCTGCTGCGCGTGCCCGGCGTCAGCAAGGTGGTGGTGTGGGGCGCCGGCGAGTACAGCCTGCGCGTCTGGCTGGACCCCGACCGCATGGCGGCGCGGGGCCTGGTCGCCGGTGACGTCATCGCCGCGATCCGCGCGCAGAACCTGCAGGTGGCCGCCGGCTCGGTCGGTCAGCAGCCGGATGCCCGCAGCGCCCACCAGCTGCCGCTCAGCGTCGCCGGCCGCCTGGGTTCGCCCGAGGCCTTCGGCGACATCCTGCTGCGCAGCGGCCCCAGTGGCGAGCAGCTGCGCCTGAAGGACGTCGCCCGCGTCGAGCTGGGTTCCAGCAGCTACTCGCTGCGCAGCCTGCTGGACAACCAGCCGGCCGTCGGCATCCAGATCGTGCAGGACCCGAGCAGTTCCGCGGTCGAGGTCGCCGCCGCCGTGCGCGCCGAGATGGCCCGGCTGCAGCAGCAGTTCCCGCAGGCCATCGAGCACCGCATCGCCTACGACCCCACGCTGTTCGTGCGCGCCTCCATCAGCAGCGTCATCCAGACCCTGGCCGAGGCCATGCTGCTGGTCGTGCTGGTGGTGCTGCTGTTCCTGCAGAACTGGCGCGCCGCGCTGATTCCCATCATTGCCGTGCCGGTGTCGCTGATCGGCACGCTGGCGGTGATGCTCGGCCTGGGCTTCACGCTCAACACCCTGAGCCTCTTTGGCCTGGTGCTGTCGATCGGCATCGTCGTCGACGACGCCATCGTGGTGGCGGAGAACGTCGAGCGCCATCTGGCCCGAGGCCTGGCGCCGCGCGCTGCGGCGCTGGCGGCGATGCGCGAAGTCACCGGCCCGATCCTGGCCATCACCGCGGTGCTCGCCGCGGTCTTCGTGCCCACCGCCTTCATGGGCGGGCTGTCGGGAGAGTTCTACCGCCAGTTCGCGCTGACCATCGCCATCTCCACCGTGCTGTCGGCGATCAACTCGCTGACCCTGTCGCCGGCGTTGTCGGCGATGTGGCTGCGCCCGCACCACCCGCAGGCCACGGGCTGGCTGGGTCGCTGGCTGGGCGGCTTCAACCGCGGCTTCGAGCGCGCTGCCACGCGCTACGGCGTGCTGACCCGCGCCGGCCTGCGCCGCAGCGTGCGCCTGCTCGTGCTCTACGCGGTGCTCGCCGCCGCCGCGCTGTGGGTGTTCCGCAGCGTGCCCAGCGGCTTCGTGCCGGCCCAGGACAAGTACTACCTGGTCGGCATCGTGCAGCTGCCGCCGGGCGCGTCGCTGGACCGCACCGAGGCGGTAACGCGCCGTGTCACCGACATCGCGCTGAAGCAGCCAGGGGTCGAGTCTGTGGTTGCCTTCCCCGGCATCTCGATCAACGGCTTCGTCAACAGCCCGAACACGGCGGTGATCTTCACCATGCTCGACCCCTTCGAGCAGCGCAAGGACAAGGCGCTCGCCGCCGGCGCCATCGCCGGTGCGTTGAACGGCCAGTTCGCTGCCATCGACGACGGCTTCGTGGCGATGTTCCCGCCGCCTCCGGTGCCGGGCCTGGGCCAGGCCGGCGGCTTCAAGCTGCAGATCCAGGACCGCCGCCAGCAGGGCCATGAGGCGCTGAACGCCGCGCTGGGCAAGGTGATGGCCGCCGCCAGCCAGGAACCGCGCCTGGTCGGCCTGTTCTCCGGCTACCAGGTCGGCGTGCCGCAGCTGGCCGTCGACGTCGACCGCGAGAAGGCGCTGGCCATGGGCGTGCCGCTGGAGAGCATCTATCAGGCGCTGCAGGTCTACCTGGGCTCGCTCTACGTCAACGACTTCAACTTCCTGGGCCGCGCCTGGCAGGTGAACGTGCAGGCCGACGCGCCGTTCCGCGCCGACGCCGAGGCGGTCAAGCGCCTGTGGACCCGCAACGAGCAGGGCCAGATGGTGCCGCTGGCCGCGCTGGTGGGCACGCGCCCGATCACCGGCCCCGATCCGGTCAGCCGCTACAACGGCTTCGCGTCGGCGGATCTGTCGGGTGCGCCGGCGCCTGGGATCAGCTCGGGCGACGCGGTGAAGGCGATGCAGGCCGTTCTCGCCCGCGAGCTGCCCGAGGGCTTCAGCTACGAGTGGACCGACCTCAGCTACCAACGGCAGCGCGAAGGCTCGAGCGGCCTGTGGGTGTTCCCGCTGGCGGTGCTGCTGGCCTTCCTGATCCTCGCCGCCACCTACGGCAGCTGGAGCCTGCCGCTGGCGGTGCTGGCCATCGTGCCGACGGTGATCCTCGGCGCGCTCGGCGGCGTCTGGCTCACGAAGGGCGACAACAACCTGTTCACGCAGATCGGTCTGGTCGTGCTGGTCGGCCTGGCGACGAAGAACGCCATCCTCATCGTCGAGTTCGCCCGCCACCTGCAGCAGCAAGGGGCCAGCGCGGTGGACGCGGTGGTGGAGGCGGCGCGACTGCGCCTGCGTCCCATCATGATGACCTCGCTGGCCTTCGTGATGGGCGTGCTGCCGCTGGTCTTCGCCAGCGGCGCCGGCGCCGAGATGCGCCAGGCGGTGGGCGTGGCAGTGGCCGCCGGCATGCTCGTCGTGACCCTGGCTGGCCTGGTCTTCACCCCCGTCTTCTACGTGCTGCTGCAGGGCCGGCGTGCGCGCGCCCCGAAGCCACTGCGCTGGCCAACGCGCTCAAGGAGTGAGCATGACATCGCGAATCTTCAGTGCCCTGACGCTGGCGGCCCTCACCGCCTGCAGCAGCCTGCCGGTGGATCCGGCGGCCCCCAAGGTACCGCTGCCGGCGGCCTTTGGGCCACAGGCTGAGGGCGCCGCCGGCGTGCGCAGCAGCGCCCCCTGGTGGACGGTGTTCGGCGACCCGGTGCTGAACCGCCTCGTCCCCTTGGCCTTGGAGGCCAACCTCGACCTCGCCCAGGCCACCGAACGCCTGACCCAGGCTCGCGCGCTGGCGGCCGGCCAGCGCGCCGCGCTCGGCCCTTCGGACGGCTTGCAGGTCGGCGCACGTGCCCAGCAGCTCAGCGAGACGGAGATGCCCGGCGCACCGCGCGACGCGCGACGCAGCGAGCTGGCCCAGGCCGGCCTCGGCCTGAGCTGGGAGCTGGACCTGTTCGGCCGCCTGCGCCAGCAGGCCCGCGCGGCCGCCCTGCGCGGCGACGCCGCCGACGCCGACCTGCGCGCGCTGCGCCTGCTCATCGGCACCGAGGTGGCGCAGGCCTGGTTCGCCCTGTTGGGCGCCCGCGAACAGCACCGCCTGACGCGCGAAGTGCTGGCCAATCGCCAGGAGACGCTGCGACTGATCCTGAGCCGGGTGGCGCGCGGCTTCAGTGGCCCGCTGAACGAGGCGCGGGCGCGCAGCGAGCTGGCCGCGGCCGAGGCGGAGTTGCCGCTACACCGCATCGCCGAGGAGCAGGCGCAGCACCGCCTGGCCGTGCTGATCGGTCAGTCGCCCAGCGGCCTGTCCATGCCCCCCGCCGAGGGCGAACCGGCACGCTGGCAGGTGCTGGCCCTGCCCAGTCCGGAGGAGTGGCTGCGCCACCGCCCTGACCTGGTGGCGGCGGAGACGCGGCTGCGGGCGCAGGCCTTGGACGTCGCCGCCATCCGCGCCGAGTTCCTGCCGCGCCTGTCGCTGACGGGTTCGCTGGCTTACCTGGCCGGGTCCGTCGCTGGTCTCAGCCAGGCCGGCGCGCGGAGCTGGTGGCTGGCCCCCAGCCTGCAGCTGCCGCTGCTGGACCATGGCCGCATCCAGGCCCGCCTGGACGCCGCCACCGCGCAGCAGCGCGAGGCCCTGTTGCATTACCGCCAGCGCGTGCTGCTGGCCACCGAGGAGTTGGAGAACGCCCTGCTGAAGATCCGCGAGGGTGAGACCCGGCTGCAGGCGCTGCAGGCGCGGGCGGCGCACGCGGCGCAGGCCGAGACGCTCGCGCGCAAGCGTTTCGACGCCGGCGCCTCCGACTTCCTGGAGCTGCTCGACGCTCAGCGCAGCGCGCAGCAGGCCCAGCTGGGCCTGGCGGCGGCGCTGAGTCAGCAGCGTCAGCAACTCGCCGGCCTGCAACGCGCACTCGGCGCCAGCTACCTGCCGGCGCCGCGAACCTGAATCCCGCGTTGCGGCTTCCCGCTTCACCACGCCGCCTGCCCGTCAGCGACAGGCGGACGCTTCCCATGTCCTGACCCCTTGGATCGACTCATGAAATCCCAAGCCCTTCACCGCCTCGTCATGCTCGGCACGCTCAGCCTGCCCCTGCTGGCCTCAGCGCAATCCTTCGCCACCGTGCGCCTCGGGCCACCGGGTACCGAGTCCGGCCTGGCCGGCATCGCCGTCGTCAGCGCGCCGCGCTACCTGGGCAGTGACCAGCGTCGCGTGCTGGCCGCCCCGCTGCTCGACTACCAGTGGCGCAACGGCTGGTTCGCCGGCAGCGTCAACGGCATCGGCTACAACTTCTCGAAAGAAGGCACGCTGCAGTTCGGCCTGCGCCTGACCGCCGACCTCGGCCGCAAGGAACGCCGCTCGTCGGCGTTGCGGGGCCTGGGCGATGTCGACGGCCGCGCCGAGTTCGGCGGCTTCCTGAATGTCAGGCCGACGCCGCACCTGCTGCTCAGCAGCTCGCTGCGCGCCGGCAGCGGCGACGACCGCCGGGGTCTGGTGCTGGATCTGGGGGCCACGCAGTCGATCGCGCTCAGCCCGCAGCTGCACGCGTCGCTGGGCCTGGGCCTGACCCTGGCCAACCGCGAGCATCTGCGGAGCTACTTCGGCGTCAGCGCCGCGCAGTCCGCAGCCTCCGGCTACTCGGCGTACGCGCCGGACGCGGGCCTGCGTGACTTTCGCGCCAGCCTGGGCCTGAGCTACATGATCACACCCGCCACCGCGCTGAGTCTCGGCCTCACGGCCCAGGTGTTGCAGGGCGACGCGGAGAAAAGTCCGGTCACCCGCGACCGCAGCGCGCTGTCCGGCCTGCTGGCGCTCAGCCATCGCTTCTGAACCCCAGCCGCAGCAGCTTGTCGACGTCCCTCCTTTCATGAAGATCATCCGCAGCGCCGAATTCATCGCCGATCGTCCCTGGGGGGCGATCGACATCGCCAGCATGCGCGGCGTCACCACGCGTCTGCACTGGACCGATCAGCCTTACCGCTGGCACATCAACGACGGTGAGGAGGTGTTTGCCGTGCTCGGCGGCACGGTGCGCATGCTCTACCGCGAAGATGGCATCGAGAAGGAGGCGCTGCTGCAGGCGGGCGATGTCTTCTTTGCCAGCGCTGGCACCGAACATGTGGCCCACCCGATCGGCGAGGCGCGCATCCTGGTCGTCGAGCACGAGGGCAGCGTCTAGCCCCCCACCCTCACCCACAAGGAGTCGCCGTGTCCGGTGGCAATTGGAAAGAGATGTTCAACGCCGCCGTCGCGGGCGACATCGACCTCGTCGAGTACCACGTCAAGTCGGGCGTCGACATCGACTACGCGCACCCGGAGTTCCTGTCCACGCCGCTGGTGGCCACCATCCTGGCCGGACAGGAAGCCATCGCGCGCTACCTGCTGCAGGCCGGGGCCAACCCGCGTCTGTTCTCCGAGTTCGACGGCGTCACGCCGGTGCAGGCAGCGCGACAGGCCGGCCTGGCCGCGCTGGAGGCGCATCTGCTGACGCTCGGCGCCGACCCGCTGCCGCCACCCCTGCCCCGCAAGGGCTGGCTGGCCCGGCTGCTGTCGCGCGGCTGAGGCCGCAGCACTCAGGCGCCAAGCCCGAGCCGGCGGCCGAGGCGGCGAAGCCACCCGCCCAGCCCGCCGCGCGAGTTCAGGCACTCGATCGACCAGCGCGACAGGCCATGTCGGCTGACGATGGACAACAGGCTGGCCCCGAAGGACGACACCCAGAAGCGGCGCTCGCCCGCGATCGTCATCGCCTCGCCGGCGCGCAGCAGGATGTCGCCGGCACGGCCGGATTCGGTCAGCCAGATCATGCCGGTCTCGCTGCGCACCACGTCGCCGTCGCGAAGTTCCAGTTCGACGACACGATCGCCCTGGAACACCAGCTCGGTTCGCGTTCGCCAGCCCAGGGTCTGGCTGCGTGATGGCATCGGGAACGCGAGGCTGGCGGGCATGGGGAACTCCTGGTTCGATCGGGGAGAGGCAGGCGTCGACGCGGGCGGTCGGCGCGAGAGCGGCATGGTCAGCATTGCCGCGATGGCAAGGTCAAGCGGCAGGTCCAGCGGGCCGGAAACAGCGGCCCGGCCAGGCCGATGCCGATCAGCACCAGCCCCAGTCCTTCGAGCGGACGCGGCCACTGGCCCTGCCACAGACCGGCGAAGGCCAGCGCCCAGACCGGCACCAGCAGGCCCAGCGGCGCCATGGTGCTGGGCCCGTGGCGAACGATCAGCCGGTTCCACAGCGCATAGCCCAGCAGGGTCACGGGAAAGGCCTGGAAGGCCAGCGACAGCCAGGGTCCGGGGTCGCCGAGCTGCGCCTGCAGCAGCGGCACCAGCGCAGCCCCGTGCTGCCAGGCCAGGGCCGCCGCCAGCACCAGGGCCGACACCGGGCTGGACCAGACGAGCAGCGGCAGCACGTCGGCCGCCGCCACACGGGCGCGCCGCACCAGCAGGTTGGCCAGGCTGATGCTGAGCGCCGCCCCCGCCACGGCCAGCAGCGCCGGCGCGCTGCCGGCACCGGGCTGCGCGGCCACCACGACGGCAAAGCCGGCCGCGGTGAACCCCATCGCCACGCGCTGCGTGGACGTCACCGGCTCCCCCAGCCAGGCCCAGGCCAGCAGCGGGGTGACGAAGGCATGGGCCTGCAACAACCAGGCCGACAGCCCGGGCGACAGGCCCCAGTGCAGGGCCAGGGTCATCAGCCCCCAGGTGCCGGCACCGAAGCACAGGCCGTAGGCGAGCACCCACCGCGCCCGCAGCGCGGGGCGGCGCAGGCCGAGCAGCAAAGGGGTCGCGCACAGCGCAAAGCGCAGCGCGGCCAGCGCCAGCGGGTCGACGTGCAGCACGCCGTAGCGGATGACCGAGAAGTTCAGTCCCCAGAGCGCGGTGATGGCAAGGGCGATGGCCCATTCGTGGCGGTTCATGCCGCCATGCTGGGCCCTTTGTTCTTGAACGAAAAGCAAGGTATGGTTGATTTCAACATGCATGAAACGCACGATGACGCCGGCCGCCTGGACCTGCCTCCGCTGCACGCGTTGCAGGCCTTCGAGGCGGCGGCGCGCCTGGGCAGCCTGACCCGGGCGGCGGCCGAGCGCCACCTCAGCCCGAGCGCGGTCAGCCGCGCGGTGGCGCTGGTCGAGCACTGGCGCGGCACGCCGCTGTTCCAGCGCCACGGGCCCCGCCTCAGCCTGACCCCTGCGGGCCACGCGCTGCGCGAGCGCATGGCCGGGCCGCTGCAGGCCCTGCACCTGGCCTTGCACGAGGACCGGCGTCCGCGCACCGGCGGCCCACGACTGGCGCTGACCGTGCTCAGCCTGCCCTCGTTCGCCCAGGGCTGGCTGGTGCCGCGACTGCCGCAGTTCCTGCAGGCGCACGCTGACATCGAGCTGCGCCTGCAGCTGGGCTACGCCGTCGAGAGCCTGCCGGCGCTGCAGCCGCGCGTGGCGCTGCGCTTCGGCAGCTTCGACAAGACCGGCCTGCATGCCGAGCAGCTGTGGCGCGACCCGCTGGTGGCCGTGGCCGCACCGGACTGGGCGCGGCGTCACGGGGCGGACCCCGCCGGCTGGCCGGCCGCCCAGCTGCTGCGCATGAGCGGCGCCCCCTGGCCGCGACGCCTGGGGTCGCAGGCGCTGGCCCTGGCCTGCGGCCTGGAGGTCAACGATGCCCTGGTGCTGGCCGAGGCAGCGCGTTGCGGCCTGGGCGTGGCCTGGCTGCGCCGCTCGCTGGTGACCGAGGCGCTGGCGCAGGGGCAGTTGCAGGACCTGACCCCGGCGGGTCTGTCGGTCGGCGAGACGGCACTGTGGCTGGTCTGCCGTGACGAGATGCGCGAGCACCCGGCGGTGGCCGGGTTCTGGCACTGGATGAGCGCCGAGGCCCGGCGCCGCGACGGCGATTAGCGAGCGGCCGCGCCCCCCCAGCGCTTGAGCAGCAGCGCGTTGCTGACCACGCTGACGCTGCTGAAGGCCATGGCGGCACCGGCCAGCATCGGATTGAGCAGGCCGAAGGCCGCCAGCGGGATGCCGACGACGTTGTAG